>OBAR01000007.1_pt1 | contig 306096 bp, 286 predicted proteins | sample 1517911 | NCBI WGS metagenome assembly OBAR01 (sample SAMN04571709, study PRJEB22368) | human gut metagenome | biome: human gut; material: stool | host: Homo sapiens | place: Luxembourg | collected 2012-10-26
CATGTACCCATACCACGAGCAACTACGGCTGCGTGAGATGTCATACCACCACGAACTGTCAGAATACCCTGAGCAGACTTCATACCTGTGATATCTTCTGGAGATGTCTCAAGACGAACAAGAACTACCTTCTCGCCTCTTGCTGCCCATGCCTCTGCATCGTCAGCTGTAAATACAACCTTACCACATGCAGCACCAGGAGAAGCACCAAGACCCTTACCCATAGGTGTAGCTGCCTTAAGAGCTGCTGCATCGAACTGTGGGTGAAGAAGTGTATCAAGGTTACGAGGATCAATCATAGCGACTGCTTCTTCCTCTGTCTTATGTCCCTCATCTACAAGGTCACAAGCGATCTGAAGAGCTGCCTGAGCTGTTCTCTTACCATTTCTACACTGAAGCATGTAAAGCTTCTTGTTCTCAACTGTGAACTCCATATCCTGCATATCATGGTAGTGATTCTCAAGTGTCTCACATACCTGAATGAACTCTGCATATGCTTCTGGGAATTCCTGCTCCATCTGAGCGATTGGCATTGGTGTACGAACACCGGCAACTACGTCCTCGCCCTGTGCGTTGATCAGGAACTCACCCATAAGCTTCTTCTCACCTGTTGCAGGGTCACGAGTAAATGCAACACCTGTACCAGACTCGTTGTTCAGGTTACCGAATACCATAGGCATTACGTTAACGGCTGTACCCCATGAATAAGGGATATCGTTATCTCTTCTGTATACGTTTGCACGAGGGTTATCCCATGAACGGAATACTGCCTCGATAGCAAGCTTCAACTGCTCTACAGGATCTGAAGGGAAGTCTGTACCAAGCTGATTCTTGTACTCAGCCTTGAACTGCTCTGCAAGAGTCTTAAGATCTGCTGCTGTAAGCTCAACGTCGAACTTAACACCCTTCTCTTCCTTCATCTTGTCGATCAGCTGCTCGAAGTACTTCTTACCAACTTCCATAACAACGTCTGAGAACATCTGGATGAAACGTCTGTAAGAATCATATACGAAACGCTCGAATGCTGGATCCGGGTTACCAGCGATCATAGCTGCAACTACCTCGTCGTTCAAACCGAGGTTCAGGATTGTATCCATCATACCAGGCATAGAAGCTCTGGCACCTGAACGTACAGAAACAAGCAATGGATTCTTGAGATCGCCAAACTTCTTACCGTTGATCTCCTCCATCTTCTTAACACCTTCCATAGCCTGAGCCATGATCTCATCATTAATCTTACGACCATCCTCATAGTACTGTGTACAAGCTTCTGTTGTAATTGTGAATCCCTGTGGTACCGGAAGACCAATTGTTGTCATCTCTGCAAGGTTGGCACCCTTACCACCAAGAAGATTACGCATGGTCATGTCGCCTTCGCTAAACATATAAACCCACTTGTTTGCCATTTGTCATATACCTCCTAAGTAATCAAATTTCTGCGATAGCAGACTATGGCACGTCCCCATCACACTGCAAAAAATTATAACATAATTTTCACAATTGATAAAGGCATTTTTATAAATATTTAGTAAAATCGCCATTAAAAAACATAAAAAAAAAGGCAATTGGTTTTCCGGACGTATTTTACGCGGAAATCAACTGCCTTTTTTATTTTCTTTTCAGTCCGGGCCGCTCATATCTACTGCTGCGGCAAATCCGTTCCGGACACTTCCGTATCGTCTGTCGGGGTGCCGGTTGTTTCTTCCGGGTTCTTGACTTCCATCTTCTCCGGTGCATCTTTCACCCGCTCGAAAACCATGCTTTCTGTATCCATTGATACAGTGAGCATTCCATTTTCCACGGTAAAAGCAATTTCCTCCTCATCCGAATAAAGCATGCCTTCCTTCCATTGAAACTGCTCTGTCTCCTCCCCGAAGCCAAGGCTTGCCGTACCATCCGCATACAACGTAAGTGTCATGGAATCCAGCCCATATGATACGATATCATCGTGAGAATAGCTGTCCCCGTCCGACTCCATGGAATACAGATGGTATACCCCCGCAGCCGAAGCCTTCTTCTCTGATTTTGCACAGGCCGCGAAGATACACATGCATCCCACAAGTAAAAATGAAAGTACGATCATGCGAAGCGCTGTTTGTCGTGTTCTCATGCTGCTGTCCTCTCGTACAACTTGGTTTCTATATAGCCTATGCGCAAATCCTCTGTTTAGAACTTATTTTTCATAGCAGGAAAATACCGCCTGTTTCTTCTCATCGGAAAGCTTTGGTGTGATAAGGCTCACAACCGGAACGATGATAAGTCCGGCAAGCATTGCAAATGCACCACAGTTAATCGGCGACTGCAACACGGTTGGGAATGATGCTCTTGCAAGCATATTCGCTACCATGATGCCACTGCCGAACAGGAAGTTCACAAGCACGGCAGCCTTCGTCACGCCCTTCCAGTACAGGCTGTAGATAAACGGTGCAAGGAATGCGCCTGCAAGTGCACCCCACGAAATACCCATAAGCTGTGCGATAAATGTCACGCCGCTCTTATACTGTACAACCGCGATTACTGCGGAGATTGCAATAAATACAACGATGAAGATACGCATGATAAATACCTGTTTCTTCTCTGTCATCTCCTTCACGATCGTGCCACGGATCATATCCAGCGTCAGTGTCGAAGAAGATGCGAGCACCAGTGACGATAATGTCGACATGGATGCAGAAAGTACCAGGATTACAACAACCGCGATCAAAAGCGGAGACAGCTTCTCGATCATCGCCGGGATAATCGCATCATAGCCCTGTGCCGCGATGTCGATATCATACAGTCTGCCGAAACCACCGAGGAAATAACAGCCACCAGCTACAATGATTGCGAAGATTGTGGATATTAATGTACCTTTTCCGATTGACTTCTCATCCTTGATTGCATAAAACTTCTGTACCATCTGAGGAAGTCCCCATGTGCCAAGAGACGTCAGGATCACAACACACAGAAGTCCAAAAGGATCCGGTCCGAAGAACGATGCAAATGCTCCCGGTGTGGAAGTTGCCTGCGCATCCTCTACTCGTGCCAATGCATCGATTGCCTGCATGAATCCACCATTTGATTTTAATACCGATGCAATGACCGCGATGATTCCGATGATCATGATACATCCCTGGATAAAATCATTGATGGCTGTCGCCATGTAACCGCCTGCGATCACATAGATTCCGGTAAGCACTGCCATCACGACGATGCAGACTGTATAATCCAGATGAAACGCCATCCCAAACAATCTTGAAAGTCCGTTGTAAAGCGATGCCGTATACGGAATCAGGAATACAAATACGATCAGGGACGCCAAGATCTTAAGCATCTTCGAATCAAACCGGACACCGAAGAATTCCGGCATCGTCTTACTCTCTAAATGATGACTCATTGTCCTCGTCCGTCTGCCAAGTACATTCCATGCAAGCAGGGAACCGATAAACGCATTTCCAAGACCGATCCATGTGGAAGCAAGACCGAACTTCCATCCGAACTGTCCCGCATATCCGATAAAGATAACTGCGGAAAAGTATGAGGTTCCGTATGCAAATGCAGTCAGCCATGGTCCAACATTTCTTCCACCTAATACAAATCCATTGACATCGGTCGCATGCCTCCGGCAGTATACGCCGACACCGATCATCACTCCAAAAAATATTACTAACATGATAATTTTAATCGCCATTTTCTCTCTCCTTTTTCTTCTGTCTGGTGATTGTAAATTCCTTCAATCCAGTTCTTTATTTCTCCATTGCGTTATTGCGTAACGCTTTACTGTATTAAAGCGTTCTAATTAAAAGAAAAGGGATGCCGACAAGCATCCCTGTCTCTTATCTTCTTTTAGTATTCAAATTTCTTCTCGAAGTAAGCCTTCAGATCTTCGATCTTCACACGCTCCTGCTCCATCGTATCACGATCACGGACAGTTACAGCGCCGTCTGTCTCAGACTCAAAATCGTAAGTCACACAGAACGGAGTACCAATCTCATCCTGTCTTCTGTAACGCTTACCGATGTTTCCTCTGTCATCGAACTCACAGTTATATGTCTTTGCAAGCTCTGCATAGATCTTCTCTGCACCTTCGTTCAGCTTCTTAGAAAGCGGAAGCACACCGATCTTAACCGGTGCTAATGCCGGATGGAAATGAAGTACGGTTCTCATATCCGGCTTCTCCTCGGTTCCGATGTTCTCCTCGTCATAAGCGGCACAGAGGAATGCAAGTGTCACACGATCTGCACCTAATGATGGCTCAACAACATATGGAATATACTTTTCCTTCTTCTCATCATCGAAGTATTCCATTGACTCACCGGATGTATTCTGATGCTGTTTCAGATCGTAATCGGTACGGTCTGCGATTCCCCACAGCTCGCCCCAGCCAAATGGGAACAGGAACTCAATATCCGTTGTACCCTTGCTGTAGAAGCAAAGCTCCTCCGGAGAATGGTCACGTGCACGCATCTCATCATCCTTGATGCCAAGATCCTTCAGCCAGTTAATACAGAATTCTCTCCAGTAACGGAACCATTCCATATCTGTACCAGGCTCGCAGAAGAACTCCAGCTCCATCTGCTCAAACTCTCTTGTACGGAATGTGAAGTTACCCGGTGTGATCTCGTTACGGAAGGACTTTCCGATCTGACCGATACCGAAAGGAATCTTCTTACGGGATGTACGCTGTACATTCTTGAAGTTTACAAAGATACCCTGTGCGGTCTCCGGTCTTAAGTAAACCGTATTCTTTGCATCCTCGGTTACACCCTGGAATGTCTTGAACATCAGGTTGAACTGACGGATACTGGTAAAGTTATGCTTGCCGCAGCTTGGACAGCAGATATGCTTCTCTTCCACATACTGTTCCATCTGCTCATTTGTCCAGCCGTCAATGGAACCCTCGATCTCGATTCCATTGTCAGTCATATAATCTTCAATCAATTTATCTGCACGAAAACGCTCGTGACACTCTTTACAGTCCATCAGAGGATCTGCAAATCCACCCAGGTGACCGGATGCCACCCATGTCTGTGGATTCATAAGAATGGCACAATCCACACCTACGTTGTAAGGATTCTCCTGAATGAACTTCTTCCACCATGCCTTCTTCACATTGTTTTTGAGCTCAACTCCAAGGTTTCCGTAATCCCATGTATTGGCAAGTCCGCCATAGATTTCAGAACCCGGATACACAAATCCTCTGTTCTTTGCAAGTGCTACGATTTTGTCTAAAGTCTTTTCCATATTTTGTAAACCTTCCTTCCTCTCGCACCGGAGTGTGCGGATTCTTATTATTTTTCGGTGTGACTTTCTTCACCATATGAAACATACAACATTTTACAGGCTAATGGTTCAGATTGCAACCATATTTTTGAAATTCATCATCTACCGTACAATTTTATGCGTCGGGCTTTTACAGGGATGATAGTATTTCCAGCGATTTGAATTCCCGGTCGATATATGCTTCCCGGAAACGGTCTGCCACGTACTTTAATTCTGCCATCGCCTCTTCACTTAACTGAAACGCATACAGCTTCGTAAGATCTGCCGACTGGATATATTGCAGAGTATAAATAAGTGTCTCGGATACCGTCCGTGTAAGCTTCAGCTCTTTTCCGCATGCCTCACACAGAAGCCCGCCTGCCTTCGCATTGAAATATTTCAGTTCCTTCTTATTGCAGCGTACGCATGTATATGCATGAATCCCCTGTCCTTCGATATCCATCAGCCGTACTTCGAATGCATAGCGGATCAGCTGATTGTCCACGGTTCCCTGTTCAAGTGCCTTGAGTGTCACATAGAGCAGATTGAGCTCATTCACACAATAGCAGCCCTCTCTCGTATAATATGACATAAATTCACACACATACGATGCATAGCACAACTTCTCCATATCCAAAGGAAGTCCGGAAAAATATTCCCGGACCTCCGCTTTGACTAACGTATAGGAATCTCTTCCCGGAAATACGGTAAAAGTACCCATCACGAAGCTCTGGCTCGCCGCCCGGAGCTGGCTTACCGCCTTTCTGGCACCATTTGCAAACACTGTGATCTTTCCGCGTTCCTTGGTCAGTATGACCAACCGTTTATCGTACTCCTTCACAAGTGTTGCATATAAAATTATACCCGTTACCTGTATTTCCTCACGCATTTTTTGTTATCTCTCTATTTCTTTTCCCGGTAATGACTCATCCGGATACGTATGGTAATATAAATCACAAGTACGATGGCCACACCAACGAAAATCCATATCTGTACCGGCACATCCTCAATATTATAACACCGGACATTGATCCACATCTGATTGATTTCCTTATTCGCCGTATCATCAAAATACTGCATGACTGCACTCCGTTGCAGTACCTCCTGCGTCGGATACTGTGCAAACAACTGTCTGCGCGTCTGTTCTTCCGGCACAGTCATAATATAATCTTCATTGGAATCATCCCCACAGAAGAAGAAACCAACCGGATACTCTGTTGTATCCTCTTCATCATCCTCTGCCTCATAATTCCATTTCAGATAATCATAGACTGTATCATCGTCACCGCCACTGATCACCGATGTATAACCAATGTAATACATGTTACGCACCGCATTATCCGGACGAGACACAAAGTTTACAAATGCCTCAGCGGCCTGCTGTTTTTCCGCATCCTGTCCGATTCCGCTTTTCAGCATAACCCAGCCGTCAAACCACAGATTCGTCGACTCCTCCGGCACCGCAAAATCCAGATAGAAATCATCCTCTTCTGCCTGATCCATCGCATAGACAGCATCTCCGGACCACTGGTAGTTTGCAACGACTTTTCCGCTGATCATGTCTGCTTTACCACTGTCGGTCTCAAACGAATAAACATTACCCTGCATATCCTGCAGGATGTCCTCTACATTCTCGATCGTATCGGAATCCACATCATTCATGATCTGCATCAACCGTTCCTGATAATCCGGTGCATTGCGGAGCGATTCATCCATTAGTTCGTCTTTTCTGTAAGAACCAAGTGCCGCAAAATAAGAATCCCGGACATTATCCTTGATTGTAACCTGGCGCTTGAACTTGTCATTTAGAAACACATCCCAGGTAGATGCTTCCTCTTCTGTCATCTTCTCCGGATTGTAGAGAACACCGGTGACGCCCCACATATAGCCTGCCGCATATTTACTCCACGACTCACCGCCGATCTCATTTTCATCAAACGTATCCTTAATATAATCGGATACCCCGCGCACATAGTAATTATCCGGATTGTCTGTATCATAAAAATCTTCTGAAAACGGCACCAGCTTCTTCTCTGCCATCAGCTTCATGATCATATAATCAGACGGACAGACAAGGTCATACACATCGCCGAGTGTCAGCTGGTTATACAGATCCTCGTTCGTACCGAAGCACGAATACTCAACCTCCACGCGCTTGCCGTACGTCTCGTAATACCACTCGGTGAAATCATCGACCATCGAATTCTCACCGAAGATCTCCGCACCATTTTCAAGCTCCATGCGTTCTTCTTCGTCCCAGTCACCAAGATCGATATATTCCTCCCAGTTGCAGACACGCAGCTTGATCACGTCGTCATTTCCCTGTGCGTGTGTGATCTTTGTTCCCGGCACCATCGCCAGAAATGTCATCATAGTTGCCGCCGCAACGGCTGTCACACGTTTTAACATCTTATTTCTCATTGCAGACACCTCCTTTTTCAGAGGTTGTCTTTCTGCCAGCCACATTCATGACAACCACTGCCAGAATAACGATCAGGAAGATTACTGTCGAAAGCGCCCAGAGTGCAGTTTTAATCTCTGTCTGTGAACCCTTGGTTGCATTGACAACATACGTACTGATCGTGTTAAACGTTGCCGGTTTTGTATAGCTTGCGATGAAATAATCATCAAGCGAAAGTGTGATTGCCAGCGCAAATCCGGATACGATACCCGGCATGATCTGCGGGATCACAACCTTACGGAGTGCCATCGACGGAGACGCACCAAGATCCATTGCCGCCTCATACAGACTTGCATCCATCTGCTTTAATTTCGGAACCACAGACAGATACACAAATGGCGCAGATAACACTACATGGCCGATCAGCAGCGGCACATAGCTTTCCTTATTCATGCCAAATGCAACGATCAGCAGCACGCAGATGGAAAAACCGGTTACAACATCTGCATTGACAACCGGAATCTGGTTGGCTGTGTTAATAAAGTTCTTCGCAAGTTTCTTCGAATAAAACGCACCAATCGCACCCATTGTTCCAAAGATTGTAGCAAGCAGAGATGAAACAAGTGCCAGAAGAACCGTCCCAACGATCATATCCCGAAGCTCACCCTTTGTGAACAGTGTCACATAATTCTGCATAGAAAATCCGTGGATCGAACCGATATTTCCGGAATCCGTAAAGCTGTATACTGCCAGAATCAGAATCGGTGCATAGATAACGAGCAGCATAAGAATCAAAAATAGTTTTCCAATCGTCTTTCTCATCAGATCAGTGCACCTCCTCTTCCCTCGTCCTCATCCGAGTATTTGTTCGTAAAGAGGGTGAAGATCAATATGATCAAAAGCAGGATCAGTGCGATCATTGATCCATTGTGCCAGTCGTAGGATGCAAAATAGCTTCCGATCAGACTACCCATAATATATGTGCTGTTATAAAGCATATCCAGCACAACATAGTTTGTCATAGATGGCAGAAATACCATCGTGATTCCGCTGATAATGCCAGGCACGGAAAGTGGCAGTGTCACCTTCAGAAATGTCTGTACCGGATTCGCGCCAAGGTCACCTGCCGCCTCTATCAGACTCGTGTCTAACTTCATCAGCGTCGTGTACATCGGCAGAATCATGAATGGAAGAAAATCATACGTCATACCGATGACAGAATTTAAAAACGGATGCAGGGCAAGATTTCCCTCTAACACCGTAAGTATCTCTTTTAATGCAGTGATACGCAATGTGAAATTGATCCACATCGGCATCACAAATGCAACTAAGATCACACTCTTATGCCGCATATTGCTGCGCGCTAAGATATACGCAATCGGATATGCAAGCAGTACACAGACGCAGGTCGTCACAACCGCCAGCGCAAAGCTGTACGCAAGTGTACCGATCGTATTCGGGCTCGTAAAAAATGCCGCCAGATTCTGCACGGTAAACTGACCTTGTCCGTTTGTAAACGCATAATATAAAAGAACAAACAATGGGGCTACTACAAACAGCAATAGAAAAAGTGCATAAGGTATACCCAGTCCGCTCTTTGCAAAACGTGAAGAACGCATACAATATCACTCCTTTTCTATTTCTTGATGGAAAACTGGATATGCTCCTCCGGAATAACCAGACTTACATAGTCATCCATATTCCACAGGTATTCATCGTTAACGATGAAATCTTCATCCATATCCGTACGGACCACGTAGCTGTAATGATCACCCTTGTAGATCAGGTTGATGATATGTCCGCAGACGATACCCTCTTCCTCATTATCGCTCATGGAAATATGCCGTGGCTTGATTGCAAGCACGACCTTCAGTTTCTCATAATCAATCACGTCACCATGTGCATCTAAAAGCTCATGCGCGTCGTTAAACTTAGAACCCGGAATGATCTTCGTCAGATCACACTGGATCTTTCCATCAAAGATTGTAAGCTCATAATTCTTGTCTACATCACTCTCGATCTTATTCAGTGTGTGTTCCGGAATCATGATATGAATACCGTCCGGTTCCACATTCAGTCCAACCTGGCTTCCAACCGCTGCGGTCTTCGTCGACTGGATCACGATCTCATTCTTGCCGGATTCCACTGTGATCTCATAGTGGACACCCTTGAATACAACTGATGTAACCGTTCCTGTGATTGCACCATTCTCAGGCGTTGTGATCTCAACATCCTCCGGACGCACAACGACTTCCACCAGCCGTCCATGCTCGACATCATCCACACAGGCAAATTCCGCCCCGCAGAAACGCACCTTGAGCTTGTCTGTCATGATGCCAGTAAAAATATTACTCTCGCCGATAAAGTCTGCAACGAATGCATTTTTCGGCTCATTATATATATCCTCAGGAGTTCCGATCTGCTGCATACGTCCTTCGGACATGACAACGATCTTGTCCGACATCGTAAGTGCCTCCTCCTGGTCATGTGTTACATAGATAAAGGTAATTCCAAGTCTTTCATGCATACTTTTCAGTTCAAGCTGCATCTCCTTGCGCATCTTTAAGTCGAGCGCACCGAGCGGCTCATCGAGAAGCAGGATCTGCGGCTCATTGACCAGTGCACGCGCGATTGCGATTCGCTGCTGCTGTCCACCGGACAAGGTTGCTACCTTCCGCGTCTCAAACCCTTCTAAGTCTACCATCTCCAGAACTTTCTTTACCTTCCGCTTAATCTCGTCCTTCGACAGCTTCTTAAGCTTTAATCCAAAGGCAATATTGTCAAAAATGTTTAAATGTGGAAACAATGCATACCGTTGAAATACTGTGTTGATCGGGCGTTTGTTTGGTGGTAGATTTCCAATCTCTTTACCATCTAGCAGTATTTCTCCCTCTGTAGGAATTTCAAAGCCCGCAATCATGCGGAGTGTTGTGGTTTTACCACAGCCCGAAGGCCCTAAAAACGTTACGAATTCGCCCCTTTTTACCGTAAGGTTAAAATCCTCTACAGCGACAAACCCATCCTCAAATGTTTTTGTGATGTGCTTTAGCTCAATAATGTTTGTTGAACTAGTGTTGTTTTCCAATAAACTCTCATCCTCCTTGTGTTCCTGACATCCTTATCCATGGCATTGGCGGATGCAGGCCAGATTTTTCTTTCGTATTCTCTACGAAAATGCATAAAAATATGCCTGTTTTTTCTTACAAAAACAAGCATATTTTATCAGATTCATATTCTATTTACAATCAATTTTTTAACGTCTGTGATATTTTCTGTCTTCCTCTTCATACTTCGGGGAGCACGTAAGCTGGACACCTATTTTCTTCAGAAGCTGCTCATCCACCGATGAAAGCAATACCGTCGAATGTGCCTGACAATTCTTCAATTTTGAGAGCTGCTCAATTGCAAGCTTTGCTTTTTCATCCTGTGCCGCCGTCGTGGAAAGCGCAATCAGAATCTCATCGGTATGCAATCTTGGATTGTGGCTTCCAAGATATTGGATTTTGAGTCGCTGGATCGGCTCGATGGCTTCCTTGGATACTAACTGTACTTCATGCGGAATTCCGGCAAGTACTTTAAGCGCATTCAAGATCGCAGCTGCCGATGCACCGAGCAGATCTCCGGTTTTTCCGGTTACGATCGTGCCGTCTGCAAGCTCGATTGCCATCGCCGGATGCCCGGTCTCCTCTTCCCTTGCCAATGCTTTCTTTGCCACCAGGCGGTCCTCCATAGAGACACCCGCCTGCCGCAGTAAAAGCTCTAACTTATTCTTGTCATCCTTCGACTGTCCGTAACGCTTTCTGTCACACAGGCACCGATAATACCGGCGGATGATCTCCTGTGCCGATGCATCGCGGCATACCTGATCGTCAATGATACAATTTCCAGCCATATTGACACCCATATCCGTTGGAGACTTATATGGGCTGCTTCCGGCAATCAGTTCAAACATTGTCGCAACAACCGGGAATATCTCGATATCGCGGTTGTAATTAACGGTTGTCTCACCATATGCTTCCAGATGAAACGGATCGATCATATTGACATCGTTTAAGTCCGCTGTTGCTGCCTCATAAGCAAGATTGACCGGATGCTTGAGTGGCAGATTCCAGATCGGGAATGTCTCAAACTTTGCATACCCGGCCTTCACGCCACGCTTATATTCATGGTAAAGCTGAGACAGGCAGGTTGCCATCTTTCCACTGCCCGGTCCCGGTGCCGTGATGACAACAAGCGGGCGCTCTGTCTCGATATATTCATTCTTTCCATACCCCTCATCACTCACGATATGGGCAATATCACTTGGGTATCCAACAATCTTATAGTGACGGTAAGACTTGATTCCAAGCTCTGCAAGCTTCTTGCGGAAAAGCTCTGCCGATGCCTGCCCGGCATACTTTGTCAGACACACACTGCCAACATACAGTCCTACTGCCTGGAATTCGTCGATCAGACGCAGCACATCCATATCATATGTAATTCCATAATCATCGCGCACCTTGTTATTCTCGATATCCTCTGCACTGATCACGATCACGATTTCAGCCTGGTCTTTTAACTGTAATAACATCTGCAGCTTCGAATCCGGCTGAAATCCCGGAAGCACACGTGACGCATGATAGTCATCAAACAGCTTGCCTCCAAACTCCAGATATAATTTATTATCAAACTGCGCGATCCGGTCACGTATGTGCTGTGACTGCATCTCTAAGTACTTTTGGTTGTCAAAACCGATCTTCATCTTAATTTTCCTCCCGATAACCGTAATTACGAAGTAAGGTATCGCTGTCTCTCCAGTCCTTCTTTACCTTTACCCATAGCTTTAAATTTACTTTCATGTCCAGCAGATTTTCCATGCTGATACGTGCTTTCGTACCAATCTTTTTTAGCATTGCACCCTGCTTTCCGATAATAATCCCCTTGTGGGAATCCCGCTCACAGATGATTGTTGCCTCAATATCTATGCAGCTGCCATCCGGACGTTCCTTCATCCGGTCGATCACAACGGCGATACCATGTGGAATCTCTTTGTCTAACTGGCGAAGTGCCTGTTCACGGATCATCTCCGCCACAATCTGACGTTCCGGCTGATCGGTAATCGTATCCTCATCATAAAACTGCGGTCCAAACGGAAGCAGCCGCTTTAACGTCTTAATCAGCTCCGCCTGATTGTGTCCGCGCAGTGCAGAAACAGGAACAATCGCATCAAAATCATGTACCTCTTTGTATGTGTTTATAGCATCTGCAACTGCCTGTTTATCCACGGTATCCGTCTTATTGATAACAAGCACCACCGGCGTATTTACCTTACTTAACACATCAATGATATGACGTTCGCCCGCGCCGATAAATGTCGTCGGCTCTACGATCCACATGACGATATCCACCTCATTCAATGTGGAATACGCAACATTCATCATATACTCGCCAAGCTTATTTTTCGCCTTGTTGATACCGGGTGTATCCAGGAACACAATCTGTCCTTCGTCATCCGTATATACTGTCTGGATCCGGTTCCTCGTCGTCTGTGCTTTGCTGCTTGTAATCGCAATCTTCTGTCCGATCAGATGATTCATCAATGTGGACTTCCCCACATTCGGACGTCCGATGATTGCAACAAAACCGGATTTGTATGTCGATAAGTTATCCATATGTTTCTCCCTGTATGTTCTACCTAAAATACGCTCTTTACTTCTGTAAATGCATCCTTCGCATCTTCGATCCGCGCTTCATCACCGATTGCACAGATCACATCTCCATCGACAGCTGCTTCCACATATCCGGCAAGTCCACGGATTACTTCCGGGGTTGCGCCAAGCACTTCATCTCTTGTCCGCTGCAAGTCTGCATCGTCGATTCCCATCAGATAACAGATCAGACTGAAATTGCCATCTGCGGATGGTGTAAGCGGTGAATCCATCCTACTGATCGCACCGATGATATATTTCATCATGTCTCTTTCGTCTGCTTCAAAGCTTCTCACATAGTCCGGTGCCTCCTTATAGATCTCGTATGTCTCCAACAGATTTGGATCACGGTAGGATGTAAAATATGCGTTACCGCTTCGATTGAAGCTGCACATACAGCCATAAGCACCACCCTTCACACGCACATTGATCCACAGATAATCGTATGAGAAGATACACTGCAATACATTCAAAGCGCCGGTATACTCATATCCACGTTCACAGAAATTACCGGCCGTCGCTACATACTGTACCTGACTTGCCGTCTTAAAGCCCTCGTTCTTTTTTACTACCGGAATTTCCTTCACATTCTCAAACGCCAGTCTTGTCGAAAGCTTGCAGGAAAATCTCGTCAGACTCTCAGTCAGCGTATCCTCCGGCTTCTTATCGGAAGTAAAGTTCACGAGCAGGGAATCTCTGCGCAGAAGCTGACCGAGCGTCTCCTGAAGATCAGCAGCCAGTCCCTCATAGCGTTCTTCAAAATGATCATCCAGATCTGACAGATACATATAATAATCTACACCCTCTGTCAGTTCTTTCACAACACCTATTTTAGAAATATATGCCGTTGCGCGTCCCGCCGCTGTTGTATGTCCGTTCGCAAGCAGATCGTCTTTCATTGCCGCACGCGTCTCTGCAATAATCTCCTTCAATCGCTTCTTATCCGAAAGCTTCGAGGTGAACAAAATCTCCTCAATCAATTCCATTGCCTTATCGAGCTGTGCATCCAACATCTTTGCACTGACGACAAAATGTGTAACATAACCGCCATATTCTTTCTTATTGGTGACCGTTGTACTGAATCCAATGCCACCAGTATACAGATTGATCTCGTTCGATAACTCACTGTAACTGAAATGCTCTGTATCCACATACTTAAAAATCTCCGTCAAAAGTGCAATTACCGGAAACTTATCATAGTCGATATCATCCATACAGAAGTTCAGGCTGAGATACGTGATTCCGTTTGTAAAAATATCATGGCTTAGTACCTTGACATGTTCAATCTCCAGAATACGGTTATTTATTTTCTTGGCATGCTTCTCGATATCATCGATCGCAAGCATCGGAATCTTCTTCAAGTCTTCCTCCGCATCACCGGAGCTCTGGTACTCCTTCAGATGCATCATGTTCGCACGGATCTCCTCGATATCCGCTGCAGAAAGTGTCTCCTTATATGCCGCAAGCCGTGCCTTCTCACGCTCTGCAATCTCATTATTAAGCCCCTTCTTTGGCATCAGCAGACAATATGACTTGTGCGTATTCTGTAAAATATACTGCTTGATCAGAGCTTCAAAATATCCGGTCTCCACATCCTGCTTCAACGCATCATACACATCGTTCAGGCTGAACAGATCAAGCGCTGCCGCATCATCATAAAGCCATGTAGAAAATGCATTTAATCCGAGCATCAATCCCTTCGGGAATCGTCCAAAGTTTCCTTCCTTGTGCTTAAACTCAAAATAATTGATTGCCGCAAGCAGCGATTTCTTATCCATACCCTGCTCCACAATGGAAGCAAGCGTATCCTCAAGCACCTGTATAAACCGTTCTAAATCTTCTGCATTCGCATTCTTTGCAATGATTGAGAAGTTCGGCTGTTTGATACCGTCATCAAAGGATGACAGAATATCCTTGCCAAGCCCGGCATCAATCAATGCCTTTTTGAGCGGTGCGCCCGGTGCCGACAGCAAGGCATATTCAAGAATCGAAAATGCAGTACATAACTTTTTATCCGCACTTGTTCCAACAACTGTGTTGTATGTCAGATAAGTGTTGTCCTGCTCGGATTCATTCTCTGCGATGGAATAATATTCCCGTACCTCTACCGGCTTCTCAAACGCTGGCTCATCGGTCAATGCAGAATCAATCTCTAAATAATCAAAGTTCTGTAAATACTCCTCGTCGATAAACCGAAGTTCCGCCTCTGCATCCATATCGCCATACAGATAGATATAACTGTTGCTCGGATGATAATACCGCTTATGAAACGCAATAAAATCCTCCTGTGTCAGGTTCGGAATTACCTCCGGATCTCCACCCGATTCAAAACCATATGCAGTATGTGGAAGCAGTGATTTCTCAATAATTCGGTAAAGCTGCTGTTCCGATGAGGAATACACGCCCTTCATCTCGTTAAATACAACACCGTTATACGTGAGCTCCCCGGTCTCCTCATCGATCTCATAATGCCAGCCCTCCTGCATCATGATCTCTTTCTTCTCATACATATTCGGATAAAAAACGGCATCCATATAAACATGCATCAGATTATGAAAATCCTTCTCATTCAGACTTGCAAGCGGATACACTGTCTTGTCCGAATAAGTCATTGCATTTAAGAATGTATTCAGACTGCCCTTGCAAAGCTCCACAAATGGATCTTTCACCGGGAATTTTCTGGAACCGCAAAGCACCGAATGTTCTGTGATATGTGGCACACCTGTATCGTCGGCTGGCGGTGTCCGGAAACCGATTGTAAATACTTTGTTCGTATCATCATTCTCAATCACAGCCACACGTGCCTTTGTCTTATTGTGGGACAGGATATATCCGTATCCATTAACTTCCTTCAATTCCTTCTTTTCCACTACCGTATATGCGGTCAGATTCTCTAATTTACTCAAACGATTCATCCTCCATCATCTATTTCAAATTCTCCGGTCCAAAGCTTTCCGGAAGCAGTTCTTCCAATGTATATACCTTATACGCCTCTATTGTACGTGCTAAAATCACGGCAAATGCGGACGGATTAACGAACTCCCGCAGCACCTGTCTGCACACACCGCATGGTGCAGTGTATCCGGCCTGCGCAAGCGCATCTTCGTCAAGTTTCCCGCCTACGATCGCGATTGCCGAAAATTCCCTGCAGCCTTCACTCACAGCCTTGAAGATGGCTGTCCGCTCTGCACAGTTTCCCGGTGTAAATGCTGCGTTCTCAATATTGCATCCGGTGTATATCTTCGCATCTGCCCCAAGCAGTGCCGCCCCAACTGCAAAGTGCGAATACGGTGCATACGAAAACTTCCGTGCATCCGCTGCAATCCGGATCAGATTTTGTATCTTTTTCTTTTCTAATTTCATATACTGCCTTATCCTGTATTTTGTAAATTATGATTCGCGGTACGCCACTCCTACGCTTCTGTCAGCCGGTAATCAACAACCGCCTTCACGTCACCCGCTTCTTTGCCGCTCATCTTGATGATCACATGTGTTTCCATTCCGGCTTCCGCTTCGATCTCCTGTATTGCCCGCTCGATCACAAGTGCTTCCTTGTACCGCGCCTGACTCTTATACTCCACGCGAATCCGGTTGACACATGTGATATCCTCGACATACTCATTTGCAAGCAGGATGTATTTTGCATTACTCATATGTCCGTTGTAATCGATGTCCGCCTTCGGTACAACTACTGTATCAACAACTTCGAATTCCTTCGGCAGACGGATCTTTCTGCCGCATTTTTCCATCGGATACCGCGGCTCAATCTCATAGCCCTTCGCATCCTCTTCCTCGATCCGGACCGGATGCTTTGTCTCCATATCCATAAGTGTCCACATCGAATCGGCACAGACGATGTCCTCGCCGTTTTCATCTGTCACGATCACATTACGATAACCAATTGATGTTGCAAATTCATACGCCCACGTCTTTACGCTTATCTCCTCGAACATCTTCGGGATACGGAGGATCTCAATATTCCAGCTGATTGCAAACCATGTCCGCTTATGCGTGAGCATATAGTCGATGCCTCTGCCAACCGACTCGGAATTGATGTTGACACAATCCTGCATAGCATCCATCAGACTTCCAAACGACATTCGTCTCGTTGCATCCACATCTGAAAAAAGCACTTTTTTATTATATGTGTACATACTATACCCCTTTATCACGCACGACTTTCGTGGCAGGTGAAATAAATCACCTGATACTCTTTCGCGATTTCTCTTACAAACGCTCTTCCGTGCTCTATCTTTTCCTCATCCAGATTTACAAATGGATCGTCCAGAATCAGAAACGGCTTTTTCTCCCGGTACATGGCATCCGCGAATGCAAGACGCATACACAAACCGGTCATATCCTGATATCCCCGGCTGAAATATCCCATATCACGGTACATTCCCTGCTCCTGCCTCTCCATCTCGAATGTCGCAGAAAGCCCATACGCCGTTCCGGCATCCCCTGTCAACATCTCATAATACCTGCGAAATGCATCCATGACCGGTGCCTGATAGCGCGCACCGTAATTTTCCTTTGCCTGCGTCAAAAAAGCCTTAGTCTTTTGTATTATATCACACTTTTCCCGAAGCGTAATCACTTCTTCGTTAAGAGATTGCAATTTTCTTTCCTTTTCAGTCAGTGCATCATACTCACTCTCTAGTTCATCGAGTCTCCGGCTGTATTGTAAGATCTGTCGCGACAGTGCTTCCAGCTCCGATGCCCGCTGTTTCTGCTGTTCCTCCGAAAGCGGCTTTGGCTGTACAGGTTTTGACTCTGGCTGGCGTTTCTTCCTGCCGATTGCATACCCAAGCAGCATACATGCGCCTGCAATCATACTGAATCCACCACAGATAAGGATTAACATACGATACCCTTTGCCTGCCGCAAGCAGCGCATATATAATCACAAGCAATCCTAAGACGATACCTGTGATTCCTTTATATTTCCGCTGTTCGTTTTTTTCATTTCTTCTTTGCTGCAAGGTATCTGCCAGTTCCTGCCCGGATGGGCTTGCAGCTTCTTTCTCTTCGGTTTCCTCCGGTAGCTTCCCCGCCAAGCACGCATTCCAACGCGCTTTGACCGCCGTCAACTGGCTTGAAACCGTATCTAACGCTTCCTGCACTACCGTTTTTGCCCGTAATTCCTGTGCAAGCACGTGTGCTTCCCGTTCAAGCTTCGCAAGTTTTCCGGTGCTCCGTTTATCCGACATCTGGTTGATCGCATCGGCAAGCTTTTTATTTGCCACGTCATAGCTTGCCATATCTTCGGTCTCTTCCATCTGATCGCCGAGCTTCGCACTCACGCTGTCTGTCGCTGCAAATGCCGCACATTCCGCCTGTCCGATATAGATGGTCCGCATAAAAGACTCCGCATCGATTCCGAATAACTCCTGTCCGATCTGTTCGGTGAAATCTGTACTGTCAAGCAGCGTATTCGCATCCTGTAACCGGAAGGAATCTCCCTTTGCCGTCTTCCCGAAGACACGCGACAGCAGATAATATTTCCCATCCGCTGTAAAAGTAAGCTGTCCGCCATAGGTACCGACCTGCCACGGCTGATAACGCTTCCGTTCCTTCTCCAGTTCCGTCCGCTTCGTCTCCCCGGCAAAGCCATAGAACATCACGCGGATAAATGCTGCAAATGTACTTTTTCCTGCGCCATTCGGCAGCACAAAAGCATTGTAGCCATCTGCAAAATCATAGGAGAAATCCGAAAGCTTTCCAAAGTTTTCAATATGACATGTCAGTAGTCTCATATGAACGCCTCCCCGGCAAGCGCCAATATTCCCGTTTGAATGATTTTCGCTTTCTCCTCATCCGAAAGGTCAGTCTGTGCCTGAACCAGACGCACGAATTCACCCTTTAATGACGCATCATACGTATATGCGGCATAGTCGATCTCCGGCACAGTATGATCTACGACCTTCGCATAGAAATAGATTTGTGACAACTGCATCGCAAGCAGGTCTGTATCTACTTCCACGCCCACAGGCAGGCTGCCAGTCAGACAGACCTTCACCAGATCGGCAGTCTGCACCTGCATTTCCTGTAATGTCTCTTTAATAGCATCTAAAATATCCACTCCGGATGCACACACGCTTACATCGACAGATGCCTCCCACAGTCTGCGGCTTGCAAATGGCACAAATGTATCCTGAATCTTATGATGTGCCACATCAACCTCGAGCAGGCAGAATCCATGTATGCCACATTCATCAAAGCCTCTGCCCTCCAAACAACCCGGATACACGTAGATGCCCCTTGCATCGAGCTGCTCACGCTTATATGTATGGATGTGTCCGAGTGCCAGATAATCGATTCCTTTATTTTGTAATAAAGCAAGTGGAATCTGTTCCGCATCCCGTCCTGCCCCACTTGCGTATGGCGTCTCCTGCCCATGCAGCATCACAAGGTTAATATGCTTTGGATTAAGCCTTAATGATGTATATAACGTCTGTGCATTCCGTGCAGAGCTTTCCGCACCGGTAATCACGATTGTCGCACCATCTTCTTCCCACGCATAGTAACGCCATGTATCACCAAACAACTTCAGGTTATCCGGGATTTCATCCAACGACTGCAGGAACCCATCTGCATCGTGATTTCCACGCAGATAGAAAAACAAGATCTCCGGGTGTCCGGTAATTGCAGACAGCACCGCGTTTCCAGTTGCCCGGTCAACCTTCTTCGTATCAAACAGATCTCCGGCGATGAGAATCCCATCGACCGATTGTTCTGCGGCGTAGTCCACCATACGCAGAAACGTATGCAGAATCTCGGTTCTCCGCTGCTTCTGCTTATCTCCATCCAGATGTGTAGACAGAGAGGAATTCAAATGAATATCCGCACAATGTATTAACTTCATCCGTTACCCCTTTCTGTCATTTCCTAAAATATCTCAAATCCTAACTGATTCTTCCATTTCAGCACGCGCGCAACTGCCGCATCAATCTGTGCCTCGTCAATTTCTCCATCTTTGACTGCCTGTATGACGGCTTTAATCTGCTCCTGATAATTCGTGGAAAGCAGCATATCATTTCCGGCTTTGACCGCCTGCACCGCCGCCTCGTCCAGATCATATCCCGCAGATACGCCACTCATCATCAGATCATCGGTGATTACCACACCATCAAACTGCAGCACGTTCCGTATCTCCTCGTGCACCTTCTCCGATAGCGATGCCGGATATTCATCATCGATTGCTGCAACTACATTGTGGCTGACTAAAATACAGTCCGCGCCAGCATTTACGCCCGCCTCAAACGGTATATAATCCCGCGTCACAAACTGCTCATACGTTCGCGTATCCTCGATCTGGTTCACATGCGTGTCTCCATTACTACCGTACCCCGGGAAATGCTTCAACACCGTTCCAATCTGTGCCTTCCGCATCGTCGTGACAACGGTATCGACATACTCTGCCGTCTCCTGCGGATCATCTCCAAACGCACGGGGATAGATAAAATCACTCGCATCTCCGGACAGATCACAGACCGGTGCGAAGTTCACATTGATGCCATACGATAGAAGCAGCTTTGTTTTTTCTTCCGTATCCTTTCTGATTGCATCCATACCGCCCGACGCATAGATGGATCTCGGTGATGCAAAGGTGTGATCTGCCAGCGCACTGTAACGGCTGACACGCGTCACCGTACCGCCTTCTTCGTCCGTTCCAATTAGCAAAGGGATATCAGAAGCCTCCTGAAAGGACTGTATCTTCTCCGTCAGGGAATCTGCCGTCTCCCCAGCCAAATCTCCCGCAAACAAAATAATGCCCCCAACCGGATATTGCGTTAGCTCATCCGGTCCGAAGCGTCCATCATTTTTTACAAAGAACATCTGTCCGACCTTTTCTTCCAGACTCATCGTCTGGATCTTGTCCTGTATCCGCACATCAAGCACCGTCATTTGTGCATCTGAAGTCGTGTGTGTCTCTTCGCCTGCAGTCTGCTCTGTGATCACAGGGACTTGTGTCGTAGCTGTTTCTTCCGTATCCCCCGGTTCCGATGAAGTACGTTCTCCATCCCGGAGAAGATTTCCCGAACCGAAAATACCAAAAAACACCATACAGATGATCAATATTCCATATATAATTTTTTTATGCCGATGCATCATTGAACACGATTCCGTCTTATTCATAATAATCACGATTTCTCCGTTCTTCGAACTCGTGATTATCATTATACATTACATATAATAATCACGATTTCTCCGTTCTTCGAACTCGTGATTATCATTATACATTACATATAATAATCACGATTTCTCCGTTCTTCGAACTCCCGAAATCGTAACAGCCATGCGCATTCCGGACTATCGTCCTTCATGCTTATGTCTGTTTATCCGTCATATAAATAAGCAGCTCCGTCTGCAAGCAGCCTCGCTGCTTATTTGCATGACGGAATTATTATATCATGTATTGATCTGATTGCTCGTTGTGCCAATCGACCAGATCCTGCAAGGTAATATTGTCTACGACTTCCGATATCGCATCGTACAGTTTCTCCCAGATACGAACCGTTACGCAGCTGCTTCTTCTGTCACAGTCAATTGGATTTTGTCCAACACAGGCAACCGGGGCAAGCTCGCCTTCCGTCAATCGTAAGATCATACCGACTGTATAATCCTTCGGTGCACGCGAAAGCAGATATCCCCCCTGCGCACCTCGGATTCCGCGCACAAATCCCGCCTTGTTCAATACAGAAATAATCTGCTCCATATATTTTTCAGATATATTCTGCCTCTTTGCAACGTCTTTTAAACTGATCGGTTCTCCCGTGTTATAGACTGCAAGATCCAGCATCAGGCGAAGTGCATACCTTCCCTTTGTTGATATTTTCATGCAAGTTCCTCCATAAAGTAACCGATTATATAATTTCGGTCTCGTCGCTTTCCGCAGATACCAAAAATTATATAATCGGCACTAACATAAGTCAAGATAACAAACTATATTTTATCCGTTCATTTTCTTCTTTTTACTGCTCTGCAAACAATGCAGTTGAAAGATATCTGTCACCAGAATCTGGAAGCAATGCAACGATTGTCTTGCCCTTGTTCTCTGGTCTTTTTGCAAGGATATCTGCAGCTTTCAATGCTGCACCAGAAGAGATGCCAACCAGAACACCTTCCGCTCTTGCAAACGCTCTTCCCTCTTCAAATGCATCATCGTTCTCGATTGTAATGATCTCATCGTAGATCTTTGTATTCAGTACCTTTGGTACGAATCCGGCTCCAATACCCTGAATCTTGTGGGATCCGGCCTGACCGGTTGAGAGAACTGCACTTGTTGCAGGCTCTACTGCTACAATCTTCACATCTGGATTCTTAGACTTCAGATATTCACCAACACCTGTCAGTGTTCCGCCTGTACCAACACCGGCTACGAAGATATCCACCTTACCCTCTGTCTGCTCCCAGATCTCTGGTCCGGTTGTCTTCTTGTGCATCTCAGAGTTGGCCGGGTTATCAAACTGTCCAAGGATGATTGCACCCGGGATAGACTCCTTCAATTCTTCTGCCTTTGCGATGGCACCTTTCATACCCTTAGAACCGTCTGTCAACACAAGCTCTGCACCATATGCCTTCAGAAGATTTCTGCGTTCTACACTCATGGTCTCCGGCAGTGTCAGGATTGCACGATAGCCCTTTGCGGTTGCAACGGCCGCAATTCCGATACCTGTATTTCCGGATGTCGGCTCGATGATTGTTGCCCCCGGCTTCAGCTCTCCCTTTTCCTCAGCATCCTCGATCATTGCAAGTGCAATACGATCCTTTACAGAACCGGATGGGTTCAGGTACTCCAGCTTTACATACAGATTTGCATCTGTCACGCCTGCCTTCTTCGCATAACGGTCTGCCTGAAGCAATGGTGTATTACCGATCAATTCCAACGCACTTTTAATTACTTTACTCATAATGTCTACCTCCAGATTTTCTTATATTTTTCTATCGTTTTTCTATTTCCCTATATTCCTACCCGTCAAGTAGGATTTGAGTGTATTATAACACGATATAACCATTTGTCAATCACTTTTTTGATTTTTTTATAAAAAAAAGAAACCGCACTTAAACGGTTTCTCTTTTTGACAATTCCCAGAACGCGACTGCACTCGCAGCCGCCACATTCAGCGAATCCACACCATGTGTCATCGGTATCTTCACCGTATAATCGCTGTGCGTGATCGTCTCCTGCCGCAATCCTTCTCCTTCCGTTCCAAGGATCACAGCGAGCTTATCAAGCTTCGCAAACCGCGGATCACAGATCTCGCACGAATCATCCCGCAGAGCCATCGCTACACACGGAAATCCCAGCGTATGAAGCGCCTGCGCGGTATCTTCTTCTGACTTCGGCAGATACGTCCACGGAATCTGGAATACCGTACCCATACTGACCCGAATTGCTCTCCGGTATAGCGGATCGGCGCATCCATGTGTCAGAAGCACTGCATCCATGCCAAGTGCCGCAGCAGACCGAAAGATTGCTCCGACATTCGTCGGGTTCATCACGTCTTCTAACACTGCAATCCGGTACATATCACGGCATAAGATGTCCGCCTGTGGAAGCTCATTTCGTTCCATCGCACATAACATTCCACGCGTCAGCTTAAACCCGGTAATCTGCGTCAGTACATCAAACCTTGCAGTATAGACCGGAATCTCTCCACACACCTTAAGCAATCCCTGCTGTTTTGGTACCCCCGCTTCATCCATCAGGACAGAAATTGGACGATATCCGGCAGCAAGTGCCCTCTCCACGACGATCGGGCTTTCCGCAATAAAGATACCCGGCTTCGGCTCCCGGTAACGAAGGAGCTGTACCTCTGAAAGTCTGGCATAGATATCCAAACCTGCATCCTGTAAATTCTGTATAGAAATAAAATGTGGCATGAACACACATCCCCTTTCCGTGACATGTGTCCATGCCGCAATCGTAACCTTTATTTATGAGAAATAAGCAACACCGGACTCAAAGATCTTCTGATCCTGATCTCCGTAGATATTGACTGCCACTGCTGTTCCCTTACGCTCTGAGTGAGCCATCTTACCAAGTACACGGCCATCCGGACTTGTGATACCCTCGATTGCGTAGTAAGAACCATTGACATTGTAATACTCATCCATTGTTGGATTTCCATCCATATCAACATACTGGGTTGCAACCTGTCCATTTGCGAAGAGCTTCTCTGTCCACTCCTTGCTTGCAACAAAACGTCCCTCACCATGTGAGATTGGCACGGTATACACACCGCCAAGCTTTGCCTTCTGCAACCATGGGCTCTTGTTTGTAACAACCTTTGTGTAAACCATCTTGGACTGATGACGACCGATGCTGTTGATTGTCAGTGTCGGTGAATCATTCTCCTGTGGACGGATCTCGCCATAAGGAACAAGTCCGAGCTTGATGAGTGCCTGGAATCCGTTACAGATACCAAGTGCCAGTCCGTCACGCTCATGCAGAAGCTTCATAACCTCATCTGCGATCTTTGCATTCCGGAATGCAGTTGCGATGAACTTACCAGAACCATCCGGCTCGTCACCAGCGGAGAAACCACCTGGGAACATGATGATCTGACTTTCACTGATTGCCTTTGTAAATGCATCTACCGAATCACGGATACCCTGTGCATCCAGATTACGGAATACGATTGTCTGAACCTCAGCACCCGCATTCTCAAATGCCTTGGCTGAATCGTATTCGCAGTTTGTACCAGGGAATACTGGAATAAATACCTTTGGTTTTGCTACTTTATTCTTTGCCACATAGATAGAACCGGCATCATACAGTCCTGTACTTACCTTTCCATCTACAATCTTCAATGTATCGTTGATCTTATCATTCTGTTCTACGCCGGACTCTGTCGGGAATACTTTCTCAAGCTTCTTTGTCCATGCATCTAATGCCTCATCCATTGTGATCACAGTATCGCCATATACGAACTCTGGTGCATCCTGTACTTCACCGATGACTGTACATGGAATACCAAGCTCTGTCACATTGTCCTTCTCCACTTCAAGAATGATAGAACCATATTTCTTCGCTGTAAGATCATCTGCATCAACGGTCTTCGCAAGTTTTACACCAAGCTTATTACCAAATGCCATCTTTGAGATTGCCTCGATCATACCACCAAAGCCGATTGCATAAGCAGATACAACCTTGCCCTCTGTAATTGCCTGATGCAGCTTCTCGTATTTATCCATTGCATCCTGATAATCCGGCTTGTCGTAAGCATCGTGCTTGATATCGAAGCATACAAGCTGATTACCTGCCTTCTTCAATTCTGGTGTCACTACATCCTGATAGCTTGCAACATCGACTGCGAAGCTGACCAGAGTTGGTGGAACATCAATATCATTGAAGGAACCAGACATAGAATCCTTACCTCCGATAGAAGGAAGTCCAAGTCCCATCTGTACATCATACGCACCAAGCAATGCGGAAAGTGGCAGTCCCCAACGATATGGATCGGTACCAAGTCTCTCAAAATACTCCTGGAATGTCAGTCTTACCTTGCTTACATCACCACCGGCTGCAGCAATCTTTGCAACGGAAGTCAGTACCGCATAGATGGCTCCATGATATGGGCTCCAGCTTGACAGATATGGATCAAAGCCGTAGCTCATCATTGTAACCGTATCGGTCTTTCCCTTCAGTACTGGGAGCTTTGCGATCATCGTCTGTGTCTCGGAGAGCTGGTACTTACCACCATATGGCATTGTAACCGTACCTGCGCCGATGGATGAATCGAACATCTCCACAAGTCCCTTCTGGGAAGCGACATTCAGATCAGAAAGTGTATCTAACCAGAGCTTCTTCACATCAGAAGCATCCTTCTTCTTGTCAAAATATTTTGCAGATGCATCTGGCATAGCAACCTTGACATCTGTCTCCTGATGAGCACCGTTTGTATCAAGGAATGCACGGGACAGATTCACGATCTCCTTGCCTCTCCATGAAAGCACGAGACGCTTCTCTTCTGTTACAACAGCAACTGCAACTGCCTCTAAGTTCTCCTCAGCGACGTACTGCATCATCTTGTCAACATCCTTTGGATCAACAACGACTGCCATACGCTCCTGAGACTCGGAAATCGCAAGCTCTGTACCATCAAGACCTGCATATTTCTTTGGAACCTTATCCAGATCGATCTGTAAACCATCGGCAAGCTCACCGATTGCAACAGATACACCACCTGCACCGAAATCGTTACATTTCTTGATTAAGCTTGCAACCTCTTCCCGACGGAACAGACGCTGAATCTTACGCTCCGTTGGTGCATTACCCTTCTGTACCTCAGCACCACATGTCTCGATGGAGCTTTCTGTATGTGCCTTGGAAGAACCGGTTGCTCCACCACAGCCATCACGTCCGGTACGTCCACCGAGCAGGATGATGATATCGCCCGGATCAGAATTCAGACGCTTCACACATCTTCTTGGAGCAGCACCCATAACAGCGCCGATCTCCATACGCTTTGCCACGTAATTTGGATGATATACTTCCTTTACAAGTCCGGTTGCAAGTCCAATCTGGTTACCATAGGAGCTGTAACCTTCGGCAGCAACCTTCACAATCTTTCTCTGTGGGAGCTTACCATGCATCGTATCCTTCAAAGATACAGTCGGATCTGCAGCTCCTGTCACACGCATTGCCTGATATACGTAAGAACGTCCTGACAGCGGATCACGGATTGCACCACCCAGACAAGTTGCAGCACCACCAAACGGCTCAATCTCTGTTGGATGGTTATGTGTCTCGTTCTTAAAGCTTACCAGCCACTCTTCTTCGACTCCATCGACCTTAACCGGAACAACGATCGAACATGCATTGATCTCGTCTGACTCTTCCTGATCGTCAAGCTTGCCAGCCTTCTTCAGTTCCTTCATTGCCATAAGGGCGATATCCATCAGGCAGACAAACTTATCGTCTCTGCCCTTGTACATTTCCTTTGTTGCTCCAACATAACGATCATATGTCTCGGCAATCACATCCTTGTAATAACCATCGTCGAATGCAACATTTGTAAGCTCTGTTGAAAATGTTGTATGACGGCAATGGTCAGACCAGTATGTATCAAGCACACGGATCTCTGTCATAGATGGATCTCTGTGTTCTTCGTTCTTGAAATAGTTCTGTATATGCTCAAAATCCTTGATTGTCATAGCAAGTCCGAGGGAATCATACAGTGCCTTTAATTCTGCCTCTGGCATATCCTTGAAACCATCGAAGATCTTCACATCTGCAGGTTCCTCAAAGTTTGTAACCAGCGTCTCCGGCTTTGTCTCATCTGTGATACGGGAATCCACCGGGTTTACAACATACTCCCGGATTGTCTGCATCTGCTCTTCTGTCACGTCACCCTCTACCACATAAGTAGTAGCTGTCTTGATGACCGGTGTCTCCTCCTCGTTCAGAAGCTTGACACACTGCTCTGCAGAATCCGCACGCTGATCAAACTGTCCCGGAAGATATTCCTGCGAGAAGCATTTTTCCTTCTCATTCATAGGGAATGATTCTTCATATACGACATCGATCGGTGGCTCTGAGAAGATTGTAACCTTCGCTTTGTTGTAGGTATCCTCCGATACACCTTCCATGTCATACCGTGTCAGGACGCGGACATTGTCAGCTTTGATTCCAAGGTAATCCTTGAACTGCTTCTTTAAGTCCTTTGCCTTAACCGCATAAGCATCTTTCTTTTCTACATAGATTCGTCTAACCTTGCTCATGACTTTCCTCCTGAATTTTGTAATTTACTTTCTGCATCTTACTGGTGCATACGTCTTACAATTTTGTATATTACCACATTTTGGAACACGAGTGGAGAATTTTGTACAAAAAATACAATTCCATCCGTCGGTGCCAAAACTTCAGCCTTAATATTACCATCCATCGGGTTAATGATTTCCGCAAGCACCTGCCCGCGTTTTACCTCCTGATTTACCCCGACGATGCAGCGGAAAAATCCCGCCTCATCGGCACGTACCGACACGAGATCTTTCTCTTTTAATGTCGTTGAGATATATCCTCCATGGCTCTCATAGCGGATGATTCCCATTCGCGTCAGGAACCGGAGCACTGCACTGACTGCCATCTTCGCACTCTCGCCATCCAACGTATCGGTGGTCGCAGAATAAACCGAAAAGGCCTGCGTTCCCGTCTTTTGCCAGTTATAATTGAGCGTTGCCGTATCAAACGAACGCGTATCCCCGGTAAGTACATATGGCATACCAAACAGATTGGCAAGGCTTGTACTCTCTGTTCCTGTCTCCATCATCCGCACATGTGGGATTGAGATTCCCTGCAGATAAAAGCTTGCAAACTGGATACCGTATGTATAGTCCTTGACACGGTCCATCAGCGTCGCCGCAATCCGGCTTGTCGCAGTACCCTCGATATTTCCCGGAAATGAACGGTTGATATCCGAATCATCCGAGATCCATTTTTTCTTTTCTGCGTTCATTGAACTGTAATTGAGTGTCGGGATCAGCAGGATTTCCTTTCCGGCTACCACATCCCCCTGTGCTTCAATCTCTGCCAGTCTCTGTGCCAGAAGTGAGCACATATATAACTGCTGGTATTCATTTCCACGCATAGAACCAACAATACACGCTGCCTTATCTCCGCGTCCATATGAATATCCATGAATGTTAAACTCTCCACGAAACGCTGTGTTCATGGAAAAGATAATTTCTTTATTCATAGGCGTTTCCTCCCACGATTCTTGCAAGCAGGGAACCTTCCTCAATGACCGGATAATCACGTAATGAACAGATCATGCCATCTCCTGTGGCATACACGACCTCTTCCACGGCTCCAGTGATCACGTTGACAACCGTTCCAAGCTCGTCCCCCTTTTTTACCTGTGCAAATAACTGTACTCCCGGAATAAAGATACCACTGCTCTCTGCATTGATATACCGGATATCCTTATCGTTTGTGATCGGAACCTTCTTTGGAGTCACCGTGTTTCCCTTCCAGATTCCCATCTCCTTCATCAGTGCAAACAAACCGTCCACGATTGCATTGCAATACTGCTGATTGATCCGATAGGCTACGCCGGACTCGATCACAACCGAGCGCACGCCAACTTCATTTAAGGAATACGCAAGACTGCCATTTAATACAGAATTACTTGGATGAATCCAGATCATGTCAACATTCAGACATTTAGCGATTGGCATCAGTTCATCCACCCGGTCATCATTCATACGCACCTGCGGTACCTCATGTACATACAGGTTACTTGCATGCAGATCAATACACACATCCGCACCCTTGATATCATCGAAAATGCAGGACGCCGTATATTCCCCCAATGCACCTAGCTTTGATCCTGGAAATATGGAATTCATGTCAATACCGGAACCCGGAATCTCTCTTGTTTTCGAATCCAGTCCCATCGGATTTAATGCCGGATACACATCCACAATTCCGGTCAGATTTTCATACTCCAGCTTGATCCGGCGAATTACCTCATAGCAGATATACTGTCCCTGCAGCTCATCCCCGTACAATCCGGATACGATACAGATTCTCTTTTCTTCTCCCGTAGGAAAATCCGGTGCCAGATGATTTTTCTTCACCTTCAGTTCTTCTTCCACCATCAGATCTACGGATACAACTGTCTCTATCATTTATAACGACTCCATTAACTTGATTCAAACAATACAAATGGTCATATATACGTAGCGGGTATATACGACCATTTCATACTTGTTTTTATTTATATTTAACCTTCGAGTACGGTCTTTAACACGTTCTTGATCGTCTCTACATCAAATGGCTTTGCAATAAACTCTGCGGCACCACTCTGTACTGCCTCTAACATATTGTGCTGCTGACCGGCTGCAGATACCATAACAACCTTTGCGTCTGGAAAATCAGCCTTGATTTTCTTCAGGCTGTCGACACCAGACATCACTGGCATTGTAATATCCATCGTGACAAGATCTGGTTTGTACTGTGCGTACATATCATACCCTTCCTGTCCATTTTTCGCCTCACCAACAACTACATATCCGTTTGCTTCCAAAAGTCCTCTTAAGATTTTACGGGATGTTCTGGAATCATCTACAATCAATATATTTGCCATGATCAATCATTCTCCTTATTTATCTTATTCTTTCCTGTATTAGCTGATATTCCACTTTGTCTCCATACAGATCACAATATCTGCACGCTCGCCATGCACATAACATGGAAGCAGGAACATCATACCCTCTGAACTGATGGTTGTGATATCGGTATACATCTCCGGAGGAAGCATATCAATATGCACACCTTCAAGAGATTCCTTCGAAGCAAACAATCCGTTACATACATTGATAAACTCGCAAACTGCATCGAGACTGTCCTCATCGATCACTTCGAACTCTTCCTTCGCAAACTCGGTTGCAATTGGCTTTGTTCCAACATTACAGATACCAATAAACAAATTGTAATCGCCGGTAAAGCACTGGCTGGCAATGTATTTACTTGTATATGTATGGATTCGTTCAATCCGCTCAAAACGAATCTTGTTATCAACAAAACGAACCATATTTCTGGCGAGCAATGCAAGATAATCCTTCACGGCTGCCGGAACCTGGTTGTCCTTTAAAAAGATCTGAATGATCTTGTCAATATCCGAACTCTTCAACGCATCGATTTCAAGTGCTGTATATCGCTCTGACTTTTTATAATGATTCAGATACTTCTGAATATCCTCCAAAGTAAGCAGCTTGCGCTCTACAAGTGCCTGTACGAATAAAAGATAGGAATCACCCTGTTTTTTCAGAAGCTTCCCAACCTGCTCGTCTGTCAGATAACCCTTCTCCACAGCAATATCTCCGAATCTGGCATCCTTCATCGCCTGCAGCTGATTGACTTCATCCGCCTGTTCCTTCGTCATAAGTCCTTCGCTGACTGCAAGCAATCCCATCTTCACACGTGCTGTACGACTCGCCTCTACGATTTCCATATATTGCTCATGTGTCAACACACCAACATCTTCGAGATATTTTCCAAAATAAACTCCAAACATAACGCCCCTCCTTCATGTAACTCTTCTCTTCAGTCAAGAAGTCATAATTTATTGATTATTATACACAATCTCCAGCCAAAAAGCAACTGTCGGGCAAATGCAAAAAATGAGCTTTCATGATTGAATATTCTATTCTTTTCCTATATAATATATTTATTACATTTATGATACATACTTTACTTTGAGGTGAACGGGTTATGTCTATACAAAAGTCTTTGCGATTGTCGCTTGTTTTAATGGCGTGTCTGCCACTTATATTTCTGACAATCTTTACATACAATTTATCTTATAAAAAATACATGGATCTTGCAACACAGTCCACAGTGGAACTTGCGAAGAACTACGGCATGGGCTTCCAGTCCCAGCTTAACTCACAGATCGCCGAAGTAGAGGGACTTGCAAATGGTACAAACATCCAGAATCTTGTACTGGAGAATTACAATGGTGTTACGCTTGGAAATGATTCTCCTTATTATACGAATGTCACAGATCTGTTTGCAACTGCTTCTGATTATGCCGGCAACAACGTGAATTACTATCTCTATGATGTAAACGGATACTACATTACTAGTTCTGACAACACCAATACGGATGACTGGCAGGAACATATGGCAATTCCGGTCGAGGATATCACAGAAACAAAAATCTTACAGTGTTCACCACTCGATGAAATCGAGAGCATTGATGTTGTATCCCCGATCATTATTAAAAGCCAGATCGTTGGTCTGATCCGTGCCAATATCACCTCCCGGTATTTCGGCTCCTTTATCCCGGAAGATGGCTCTGCATTCATCATGACAAATGATGGCGGCTACCTCTTTACTTCGACCGGGCTAACCGGACAACGGGAACTGGAAACACAGGCGTTTAATTGTCTGAACGGCGCGGACAACGCGAAGGACTATGGACATCTGAAAGCTTCCTCCTTCAAAAATATCTATGGATTTTGCAAGCTTTCCGACTCCAACTGGCTGTATCTGATCAAACAGCAGGGAACTCAATACCAGCAGATATTGGCAACCCTCCCGATTACCATGAGTATCACACTCATCATCATTTTAATGATTGCTATCTGGGTGAGCCGGATCTTATCCGCGAAATACACAGAACCAATCTTTACCCTGCGTGACAACATGACGGACGCCTCCTCTGGTAATCTGGATGTCAAATGTGATGTTGCCTCTGATGATGAATTCGGAGATCTCTCCCGCATGTTCAACAGCATGATGGATATCATCTCCAACAACTACAAGGAATTATCTGCTTCCAAAGCTGCATTAGAGGTCAGCGAACAGGAACTGAAAAAAAACTATGCCCATATCGAGCAGCTTGCCTATCACGATGGCTTAACCGGACTTTATAACCGTGTTGCTTTCATGAAATACGCTTACAAGATCTTCCATGACGCAAGCGTCGGTGCCAGCAAGCATGCCATTTTCTTTATCGACTTAGATAACTTTAAAAATATCAACGATACACTCGGACACGACTATGGTGACCTTCTGTTAAAGGATGTCTCCGACCGGATGCTTTCCTGTATCGCTTCCGATGATATTCTGGCACGTAACGGCGGTGACGAGTTCCTGATCTTAAAAAATCGCTTCGATACCGTGGATGATCTGGAAAACTTTGCAAGCCAGCTTGTCAATGTCGTACATCATCCATTCATCTTAAACGATGAAACCGCTGTGGTTTCCATGAGTGTCGGTATCGCAGTCTTTCCAAACAACGGTCTGACGGTAAGCGAGTTGATCAAGAACGCAGACATCGCGATGTACAATGCGAAAAACTCTGGCAAAAACAGCTACCGCTTCTTCGACAGCTACATGGAGGACGATGTCAACCGGAAAAATGATCTTGCAGATATTCTATCTCATGTTATTGATAAGAACGAAATTTACTTACAGTACCAGCCACAGGTCAATGTGGAAAGCGGTCAGGTTACCGGCTATGAAGCGCTGATGCGTATTGAGTCTGAGCTGGTTGGTTTTATCTCTCCTGCAGAATTTATTCCGATCGCAGAAGAAACCGGTATTATCAACATCCTTGGGGAATGGGCATTGATTGAAGCCTGCAACTTCAATCAGGTACTGATCAAGAGCGGATTCGGTCCACTCCGTGTATCTGTCAATGTATCAACCACCCAGTTAAAGGATGATCATCTGATCGATATCATTAAAAGCATTCCGGAAAAAACAGGTATGGATCTGAAACATCTCGAAATCGAGATCACAGAAAGTGTCCTGATGAATTCGTTTGAACACAACTTAAAGCTGATCAATCAGATGAAAGAGCTTGGTTGTTCCATCGCCTTAGACGATTTCGGAACTGGCTACTCTTCCTTCAACTACCTGACACAGATTCCAATCGATACGTTAAAGATTGACAAATCCTTTATCGATGGTATCTGCAGTAACGAAAAAGACCGCTGCATCGCAGACTCCATCATTGATCTGGCACACAAGATGGATATCTCTGTTGTGGCAGAAGGTGTGGAGGATAATGAACAGCTGCAGATTCTGCAGAACCAGTTCTGTGACACCCTGCAGGGCTATCTCTTCTCCAAGCCTTTAAATTCTACCGATTTTATTGAGCTTTTAAGCAAACATAAAACTTTACATGACTAAAAAGGCGTCCCCATCAAACAGATGGGGACATTTTTTATTTCTGTTTATGACTCCTCTTTCTTCCTATCAAACCCATCCCGATTCCAACTGCACTTGTACACAGAACAAGAATCGTCAGAAACAGATTTGCTTCATCTCCGGTCTTTACCGCCTGCTCCTTAGTCGGTATCACCTGTGTGCTTGTCCCGGCAACAGTCGTTTCCGATGTTTCCGATGTTTCGGTGGTTTCTGTCGTTTCTGTCGTTTCGGTTGTCTCCGTTGTTTCGGTGGTTTCTGTCGTTTCGGTCGTTGTGGTCGACGGCTCTTCGGGAAAACAGATTGTCTGTGTGAGATCCGAAAGATCTGTATGTGAAGCAACGATCTCGCCCGGATATGCCGTATCTTTTACCGTCTCATAGAACACCACTTCCTGTCCACACAGCGCATCCAGAAACAGAATCTCATACTTCACTTCGATATCCATATTTACCTTTTCCGCGACAAATGTCACAGGCTCATTCTTTGCCATATATGGTTTTTCCAAAACCGTACCATCCTTTTTCCATCGTGCTTCCCCTGAAATCGTATAGGTGTGTCCAATCTCCAGATTCTCAAATGAAACAATATCCTTACATGGCACAAGTGTCCCCTTTGCACGTATATCAACAATTGGATTTTCAAAGCCTGCCTTCGTTTTAATCTGCGGAAATAGCTCATTTATAATCGTTCCTAACTCAACATGCGCGCCATCCTCCTGTATAGATACTTCGATTTTCTCAGCATTTCGATACTTATTTTTATTTGCCTCACAGCGAACCTCTTCGATGTAATACGTTCCATACGGCAATGCGCCCTTCGTATCATCCACGTCTGCCTGTCCAAACCAGATACCCGCACCTGCCTCTTCCTGATTCGTATGATACGAATGTGGAATATAGGAAGCTGCCGTCGAGTAATACCCATTTTCATCTGTCCAGACGATGTGGGATTCTCCCTTTGTATCAGAAATAGAAAACGCAATATTTGCAAGCGGGGTTCCATTTTCATCCACTTTTGTAAAACTGAGATCCCCACGGAAATGAAGAATATTCACTGCATCTTTTACAACAACCTCCATTGGAGTTGTCTGATCTTTTTTGATCTGTACCCAGACTGGCGTATCATCTAACAACATATAGTCGTTTGCTTTTTCTTCCTGAATCATATACCAGCCGATCCGAAGCTGCATTTCTGTATCACCCACACAGTCTGTATCGTGCGCACATTCCTGCACAAAACCCGTACCTTTTTTATCCATCCGAAACAGTCCCACACGCTTAGTGGTGTCCTTACTTCCGTTTGCGGAAACAGCATAGACCGCGTATTCAATCCCATCAAAGCTATACTCCGGGTGTTCTAAAAGAAAGGCTTCATAATTTTCCTCCACCTTCTTTGTCAGTCTGAGTTTTCCAAGATACTCCTCTTCCGGTCCAACCACACGCGTATCAAAATAATCTCCCTCTGATTTCAGCTCCAGAGGCTTCGCCGCCGCATCTCTTGGCAAGCCAAGGGTTGTCCGTCTTCCTGCATAGATTTTCGTACTATAAATATTCGGATCTAACTTCCAGCCTCCATTTGTTGGCACATTCCATTCCCGGATATAATATGTACCCTCGGCAAACTGTACAATCGTACCCTGTTCATCCGGCTTTGTGCGTGCAGAACAAGAGACGTTATCCTCTGCCAGTGCACCATTTTCCCCTGGCTCAATATAACAATATCCCTTCACATTCCGGCTTCGTTTCGCATCCTCATAGCTAGCATACACTGCATAATTGGCTCCCGCCACATCATACAACTTCGGATTCGTCTTGTAGACGTCCTCATTATAGCTTTTACAAATCCGCAAGGTTCCAGTCTTCAGACGTTCTTTCGGACGATATACAATCATTCCGGAGCATTGTTTCCGCACGTCCACCGCGTTATCCAGATAATAGCATGCGCGAAGGGAATCCCAGCCAGAGCTGTACAAATGTCCGATCAAAGCGGTTCCTCCACCGGAAATTGCGCAATGGACATAGCCGTCCAGTTTTCCATTTACAAAACAGATGACATCGCCTGCATTTGTCAGCTGGTCGTAAATTGCATCATATTCCGCCTCCGTCTTATCCTTTGGAAAACAGTTTGCATCAGCATAGACGCGCTCCCAATTCTCACTTACTTCCAATGTATCCGAGATCTGCGAGACGAGCGTACTTCCCTGTACCGATGCCTTGTCTCCATAAAAACCAGATAACGCCTGTGCTACATAAATCGCACACATATTATCGCTGTTTTTTCCGCTTCCCTTCGGAATCGTCATCGCGTATGCGACAAATGCATTGGATGTATCCGGTGCCTGATAATACGCACTCGGAGATACACTCTGTACAGTCTCTTCCGATTCTGTGAATGCAGATTCCTCTGCGTCCGCCTGTATATCCTGCGGAAGCGCATTTGTCCATGTCGCATCGCCAATCGTCGCGACAGATTCCCACGCTTCTGTATTTTCCGATGCAAACGGAAGCACATAACACTGCATGATCAAAAACGCAAGTATCCCATATGCGAGCACCTGTCTCCATGCTTTCTTTGCCTTTAATTGCTGCTTGATTTTTTTACATAACGAAATAAACATATTAATTCCTCCATACCTTACCATATGCAGAAATCTGATGGATTCCATCTTCTATGTCTACCGTCAATGAAAAAAGATGTAATTTTGTTGTTAAAAAAAGAGTATGGTAACTGTACCATACTCTTAAAAGTCCTGTCAATTCAATTTCCGAAGTTCACTTATTTTTCACAATCTGTTCGAGACTCCACAAATCCCTTAAAATGTAATATCCTTCTTACCTGTAATCAGGCGGGCACCATTCACGATCATCGTCACACCTGCACCAACTCCGACAAGAATTGTCACAATTCCAATAACCAGATTGCTGATTCCGATTGCATTGATCTTATGATATAACTTCTCCATGCTTTAGACCTCCCATACTTGCAAATAAAACTATTTTACTCCATACTGCTCATAATATGCGTCAATCGCTGCCTTCAAGGTGTCATCAATCACAACCTTCCCCTTGTAAGGCTTGTTGTACAGATGCTCTACCACCTCTGCCATCGTTACGATTGCAGTCGTCTTTAATCCATAGTTTTCTTCGATCTCCATCAGTGCACTCTTCTCGCCCTGACCACGCTCCATACGGTCAACCGATACAACAAGACCAAGCACATCGACATCGCCCTGCGCCTTCACGATCGGAAGTGTCTCCTGAATCGAAGTACCTGCAGTTGTTACATCCTCGATGATCACAACCTTGTCACCATCGTTGATCGGACTTCCAAGCAGGATTCCCTTATCCCCGTGGTCCTTAATCTCCTTACGGTTTGAGCAGTAACGGATGTCTGCATCATACTTGTTGGCAATCGCCATTGTTGTAGCTACGGAAAGCGGGATTCCCTTATATGCCGGTCCAAACAGCACATCAAAATCAAAGCCGAACTTGTCCTTGATTGCCTCCGCATAATACTCACCCAGACGTGCTAACTGGGAACCTGTTCTGTAAAAACCTGTATTTACAAAAAATGGTGTCTTTCTTCCGCTCTTTGTCACGAAATCACCAAACTTCAATACGTTACAATCGATCATAAATTCAATAAACTGCTCTTTATACTGTTCCATGTTGTATAAATCCTCCTGTTTTTCGGGCTGTCGGCAGCAACAAACGACATTCACGCATGTAGATTCATGTCTGCCATAGATTTCTCTATACGCCACATAGTCGTATATATTTTAGCATAGTTACCTGTTTGTTTCAATCAGTTTTGCGCAATCATAAACGGGGAATTTTCATTTCTATCGCAGATGTACTCAGCGATTCCGTTCATTCTTCTCGCGTGACTGTAATACAAGCTCATACACCTTTGGATGGCGTTCTTTCAGATGTGCATCAAGCACATGTCTGCGCTCCTTGAAACGCTCTGCAAGCTCCGGATGATTCTTTGCAATCCGGTCATGCACCTGTTTTCTATGTTCCTCAATCTGCATCGCAAGGGTATGTTCATCCTTACCGGATATATTGACAATCTCCTTCAGGTGTTCCTCCAAGTGTTCCAGCCACTCATCTTCGTCAAGCTCCTCCATATGCGCCCATCGTCCATGCAGCAGATTCTCGATATCCCCACTTCCTTTTAGCTGTGCAATCTGCTTTTCAATCTGACGCTCGATCTGTTTTTCCGCATCGGAGCCGAACGCCCACACAAACTCCTGCACACGGTTATCTGCACGTTTCCGGGACGCACTGCGATCCTCATTATCCACACCGTCTTCCAGTGGATACGGGCGGTTGATTCCCATATCCTTCAATGCGATATGGATGGTTCTGCGCACGCACCCCTCCTCAATCAGATATCCGAGTCCAAGCTTCCTTAACTGTTCGTTCACATCCGAAATGTGTTCCGTCATATAGAACCGGATGCCCTTTTCTTTCAATGACTGATGCAGACGCTTCAGGCAGTCTGCCGCAGTAATATCCAGACTTCCGATTCCGCCCGCATCAAGGATCACAGCTTTCGTATCCGGTTTTATATGATCCTCAATATCATTTTTCAGCACCTGCACATTTGCAAAGAACAGATTGCTGCTAAACCGGTAAACAAGCACACCGGACAGTGCGTGGATCTGGCTGCTCTCCTTTAGATCACGAAAATGCTTATGCCCCGGCTGAATCCCAAGAAAGCAGGTGGATGGCTTCGCTGTCCGGATGATCACCTCCGCAAAGGAAAGCAAAATACCAATCAAAACACCATTAATCGTGCCAAGCAGGAGCACACCTAAAAATGCGCCGACAAAGATCATACATTCGGTCCGGCTGACCTTCCAGAGCCGTGCCATCAGATCAAACTCTGTTGCCCCAAGCAATGCCGATATCACAATCGCAGTAAGCACCGGAACCGGCAGATACTGAATAAATCCCGTTCCACACAGCAAAAGTACGATCATGGAAAGTCCTGCCACAAGCGAGGTAAGCTGTGTCTTTCCCTGATACTGCTCACCCATCGCTGTACGGGATACGGAGCCATTGATCGGACAGCACCCGGTAAAGGCTGCAAGAAAATTTCCGACGGAGAATGCAAAGATCTCCTGATTATCATCAATTCGGTAGCCATTTTTCTGTGCAAAATTATTCTCCGCCAGCAACGTTTCCGCCATAATTACAACTGCAACCGACAGGCTGACTGTCACAGCCTCCCGGATTGAGACAGCTGAAAAATCCGGTATCTGCCACTGCGGAAGTCCCGTCTCCACCTTCGAGAGTGTCTGGATTCCAAGCTCCCGCACATTTCCAAACCGCGTATAGCAGGCACCTGCCACCATCAATACAACTGCCATCGGGAATTTCGGAACCAGTTTTTTCGCCACAAGCAGGATTACAAGTGATGCCACGCCTAAGAGGATGGATGGCACATTCACATGCTTTGCTGTCTGTCCGATATGCTTCGCCAGTTCAAAAAACTCTCCGGTTCCTGCCGTACCGCCAAGGAGCTTCGGCATCTGCATAAGAATGATCGTCGAGCAGATACCTGTGATAAATCCTCCCATCACCGGAGCCGATATGTAATTGACGAGCTTTCCCGCCTTCATAAAAGAAAATGCAAGCAGCCACACCGCAACAAAGAATGTAAGCACCGGTACAACCGTCATGGCTTCTTCACTTCCTGCCTCAACATGCAAGGTTAAAAGTGCAGAACCAATCAGTGCTGCCGGAGCCGCATCCACGCCGAATATAAATTGTGGTGACGTTGAAAGAAGCGCGAACGCCAGAATCGGAAACACCGACCCATACAGACCATACACAGCGGGAAGTCCCGCAATCAGGGCATATCCCATCGAAATCGGAATAGAAACAGCCATGATGATGAGTCCCGCCAAGATATCTTTTCCTATATTCTTTTTATCATAGTGCCGTAATGTATGCGCCAATGATAGCTTCATATGATTCATCTCCTGTTTTCCTACCGGTTATGCCGCACACACGCGACAATACACCATATAATAATTCCAAATAAAACTGCCAGGAATATAAACGTTGCTGCAAGCATGCCATCCATCTTCTGCATATAAGCGGTTATCGTGCTATAGAGCGTAAATACACCAAAACAAAATTCCATCCCCACCATCATCCAGACAACGTCTCTATACACACGCACCGCATGTTCCGGTTTTACTTTCACTGGCATGCTCCACAGATCGGGTGGCATAAAATGTAAAACCAGACTGCTGATGCCACAGGAAATCAGCATAATAATTGGTAAAAACAGAAAGGAATACGGAGATCCATATCCATCTGCATTTCCAGCCGCGTCAAAGTGTGTTGCCACTTCCTTCGGCAGCTTTGCAGACCATATAATTCCAATCACAATTGATGCCCACATCAGAACATAGGCGAGTATCTCAACAATCTTCTGCTTTAGTGTAATGTGGTTTTTCATCTCAATTCCTCCTTACCTTGGGGACGTTGTTTGGGGCATATTGGGGACGTTGTTTTTGTTCCGAAGAGTGTCCCCTGTCACATATCATTTGATATCCAGTTCCGGTGGAACATCAATCTCCTCAGAGACATATTTTCCATCTTTCTTCCGTTGTCTCACGCACTCGGATAGGAGATATTCGATCTGTCCGTTGACGGATCGAAAGTCATCTTCTGCCCATGCGGCAATATCGGCATACAGTTTTTCCGATAAGCGGAGCGGAATCTGTTTTTTCGCTGCCATTTAGTATAAGCTTCCTGAGTTCACGATTGGCTGCGCATCATGGTTGCCGCACAAAACTACCAAGAGATTTGAAACCATAGCTGCCTTTCGCTCCTCATCCAAGTCAACGACCTGTTTTTTATTTAATTCTTCTAACGCCATTTCTACCATTCCAACCGCTCCGTCTACGATCATCTTTCTAGCATCTATAATAGCAGATGCCTGCTGCCGCTGCAACATCACGGATGCAATTTCCGGTGCATATGCAAGATATGTAATTCTTGCTTCCACGATCTCAAGTCCTGCCTCATTGACCTTGCTCTGGATCTCATCACGGATTCTTCCGGCTACGACCTCTGCCGATCCTCGCAGGCTGCCTTCATCGGCTACACCGTCACCGGTTGTGTCAACATTCGGTGCGACATCATATGGATAGACACGCACAATATTACGAAGTGCACTATCACACTGCAGGGATAAATATTCCTTATAGTTATCGACATTGAAAACCGCCTTTGCTGTATCCATTACACGCCAGATAACTGCAATTCCGATCTCAACCGGGTTACCGAGACAGTCGTTGATCTTCTGTCTGCCATTGCTCAGTGTCATCGCCTTTAATGAAATCTTCTTTCCTGATGCAGAACCATCGACCGATACAGATGTACCATCCGCAGAGATAGAAAATGCACTCTTCGCTGCTGTCTGCTGGATATCACCACTCTGTGCCAGCTTTGTAGCAGCTGCCGGATTGATGGCTGTACAAAATGGATTCACGAAGTAAAAACCAGCTTCCCGGATTGTACCAACATACTTCCCGAACAACGTCAAAACCAATGCTTCCTGTGGCTTCAACACCCGAAGTCCAATCAGTGGAAACCATCCAAGTGATAACACAACGATGGAAACAACCATGAGTACCAGATAGCCTGTTTCTGCGGAATCCTCATACTTTACAGCTCCAAATACAGTACCTGTAATCGCAATCAGATAAACGAATAAAACAGTCAGCAATACTGCCATACCTTTTCGCTTCGTAGTATAAATTTTCTCTTCCATAACCAATTCCTCCCTTTGAATCGATGCATATCTTATTTTGATATCAAAATCATATCACTTTGATTTTTCCTTGTCAAGAAAAAACCGGCACATCTCTGCACCGGTCTTGGGGACGTTGTTTTTGTCCTGAAAAGTGTCCCCTGTCTCATATAGATTTTCTTTCTTACATCGGGCATCGGCTCCGCTGTGGCATATCCTCGCCCTTCACATAGCGGGCATTGAATTCCATATTAATCTCGCGCAGCTCCTTCTTCCCGTCGATGTAGTCCTGATACATCTCCGCTAAGCCGCTCATACAGCCATCACAGGTTGCCTCAATATTTCCGAGCGATTCTGCTACAATCTGCTCACGTTCTTCTCTTGTTGTATCCTTGATCAAATAGCCTGACATCTCGTATCCTTCCTTTCGTATTCCTCAATATTATACTCCATATTCCACTTCAAGAAGCATAAGTCCATGTGGCGGCGCTGTCGGACCTGCCATCTGCCTGTCCCGTGACGCAAGTACCGTCTCCATATCTTCCGCGTGCATCCGTCCATAGCCAACCTCAAGCAGTGTTCCGGTCAGTATCCGGACCATATTCTGTAAGAAGCCATTTCCATGAAATGTCATCCGCAGATATCCTTCTTCCTCTGCGATTGTAATATCATAGATTGTCCGCACTGTGGATTTCTTCATCTTATTATTCCCACAGAAGCTCTTGAAATCATGCGTGCCAATCAGGTATTCTGCTGCCTTTTGCATCGCTTCTATATCCGGCATCCGGTCAGGTGTCCCATTCGTAACCCATTCCGGCAACACCCATGTATACAGCCGTTCAAATACCGGCTTTTCGTCCCCGATATAACAGGTATACTGATACACCTTTCCTTTGGCATTAAGTCTTGCATGGAACCGCTCGGATACACCCGAAACCTCCCGGATACAGATATCATCCGGCAGATAATGATTCGCATAGGCTTTGATTTCTTCCGGCGTAAGCGTGGTATCTAAGAAGCCGTTTGCAACCATGCCCATCGCATGCACACCTGCATCGGTTCTTCCTGCACCATGAATCTTCACGTCCTGTTCCGTCATCCTCGCGAAGACCGCTTCCAACTTTCCCTCAATCGTATCCACTTCTTTTTTACTTTCCCAGCCATGATAGCGCGTGCCATCGTAGCTGATCGTCAATCTATAATTCATTCTTATATTTTAATATTCCTTCCACTACGTCTTTTCCCGTAACAAATGTAATCTCATCATCGGAGATTTTCAATATATTTTGCATCCACAATATATTTTCCGCTGACTAATTCAAATTCGCCATCAAACATGGTGATTGTCTGTACAAAATGCTTCACATCCTCAATGGAGCTTAGCATAATTTCGATTCCACGCATACTTATCCCTCCTGTAACATATCTCTGATTTCCTGATTCTGTGGCATCACCTTTAAAGCACCCTTACGTGTTGTGATGATTGAAGCGGCTGCATTTGCAAACCGGAGCATCTCATACATATCATTTTCAGACAATCCATTGATTCCCTTGTCAAGTACTGTATTTAAGATGCATGCCATAAATGTATCGCCAGCACCGGTTGTTTCAATCGTATTCTTCTGCAAAAACGGTTCCGCATATACACTTTTCCCTTTGTAATATGCCTTGCTTCCATCTTTTCCCATCGTTGCACAAATCAGTGCCGGACAATATTGCTCCATGATTTTCCCAATTCCCTGATCGATATCTGCAGTACCTGTTAAGAAAGATATCTCATCATCCGAAATCTTCAGAATGTCACATTGACTGATTCCATACCACATTTTATCAGCTGCGTCTCCAAGTTTTTTCCATAATGGCGGTCTTAAATTCGGATCAAAGGAAATGACAGCTCCCTGCTCTTTTGCTTTTTTCACTGCATGTTTCGTTACCTGCTCCATCCGTAAATCCGTCATTGACAACGTTCCAAAATGAAAAATCTTTGTATCCGCAAAAATCTCCTGCTGAATTTCTTCCTCCCTAAGCATCATATCAGCTCCAGGATTACGGTAAAAAGAAAAGTCGCGGTCACCATCCACACCAGTATGTACAAATGCAAGCGTCGTATGCACAGTATCATCTGTCACCAGATTATCTATATTGATTCCCTGGTCTTTCACCGCCTGCGTCAACATTGTACCAAACATGTCTGCTCCTACTTTCCCAATAAATGCAGTCTTTTTTCCAAGATTCTGCAACATGGAAAGTACATTGCACGGAGCACCGCCCGGATTTGCTTCAAGCAGAGGATTTCCCTGCGCACTCATTCCATTTTCTGTAAAATCTACCAACAATTCTCCAAGTGCTGTTACATCAAACTTTTTCATATCGGTTTCTCCTTGCATACTCTACGCCACAACGATATCATATTTTTCAAGATTTACAATGGCTTTTCCATCGCACACAAAACTGATCTGATCTGCTTCGAGCGATGTATAAAATGTTGTACTGAATACCTGTTGTCCATCATTCAGAAAAACTTCCATTGAATACTTATCTAAGATTATACGAAGCTTCCATTTTTTACAAGGTGATTTTACTTTTATTCTCCGGATTGCATTCGCGTCACGCACCATACCGGAATATGTCCGGTCAATTTCTATCCTGTTTTTATGCTGCAATATAGAAAAGTCTGTGTGGAACTGTTCATTTTGCGCGACCGAGATTGTAAACTCCCTGAAATCGCCACCGGCAATCTCCACGGTCATATCAAGTACACGTCCTTTAATACCATCGAATCTGCATGTTCCCTCTACTTCCTGCTTCTCATACCTGACACCATTTCTATGATAGTTTTCGATTTCACGCACCGGGCTTTGCAGAATCTTTCCATCTTTTACCTTGAGTTCCCTCGGTAATATCATCATGCCGGACCATTTCTGACCTTCGGGACGGATATTCGAATCCCATGACTGCATCCATGCAATCATAATTCTTCTTCCATCGTCCGCAAGCATCGTCTGCGGTGCGTAAAAATCCAATCCGTCATCAAGCGAGTAAACTGCGTCATAATGGAACATATGCTGGTTTTTATCATAGCTTCCCATATAATAAACCGAATTGTTTCCATTATGAAATTCTTCATCCGCACTTAGATTCTGCGGAGATGTAATTAATACATATGCACCATCCAGGCAGAAGAAATCCGGACACTCCCACATCGTTCCAAGCATACCTGTATCGTCTTTTGCAAGAACAGACACATACTCCCAGCTAATTGCGTCCTCTGAATGAAACAAAACAACATGCGGTTTTCCATCATCCGTCTTATTTCCAACAACCATATAATAGCCATCTTCCTCTTTCCAGATCTTCGGATCCCGGAAATGTTCCCGGCTGAAATGTTCCGGCATCATATCTCCTGTTACAACCGGATTTTGTGCAAGCTTAGTATATGTTTTTCCGTTTCCAATCGCAAGGCATTGGTTCTGATATACGTTTTTTACTCCATTTTCTTCCTGCTCTGTCACACCGGTATATACAAGCAGATGTCCTTTTTCTGTCTCAATGGCAGATCCTGAGAAACACCCTGCATCATCGTAACTTTGGTCTGGTGCAAGTGCGATGGGAAGTTCAGTCCATTTTACAAAATCTGTTGTCTCCGAATGTCCCCAATGCATCGGTCCCCACGCCTCATTATATGGATGGAACTGATAGAACAAATGAATTTTTCCATGATAAGAAGAAAAACCATTTGGGTCATTCATCCACCCACACGGCGGTGTTACATGAAACGCTGGGAATTGTTCTTTTTTGACTCTATGAACATTTACAAACTCTTCCGCTTTCTTTAATTTACTCATTCAAAGTCCTCCTATAATTCAATCAATTCTTCTATCTCGCAATCGAAGAAATGCATCTTATTATCCTTATATACATCAATATTCTGAGGGTCAAATTTGATATCCTCCCCTCGGATTCCAAGTATAAGCTTTGATGCGTGTTTTTTCAATTTTTCTGCCATTTCATCTGCTTTCTACTTTCTTCCTGTTACCTTCCGCCGCATACTGCAGCGTGCTTCCTGATTCGCATAGGCAGCCTTCTGTGCCTCCTGCAGCAAAACATTCCCCTGTCCTGCCCTTGTATAAACACAATCATATGCACCGATATATGGGCGCATGCACTCTGTAAACTGCTCCGCCTGTTCCTTCTTCGCCGAAAAACAATCCGGCACTGCAAAGAAACGGTCATTGCCTCTTTGTCTTCCATGCTTGACTAAGATATATTTCTGATTCTCAACCGGTGCAAAAAACTCATTCACACACCGGGAAAAAAGCGCGCCATCTCTTCCACTTCCGCCCTGCAGATATACGACATGTTTATACGCTTCCGGCGTCTCCGTCACAACCGTACTGTCCGGCATATCCAAAAGCTTCTGCTTCTCCAGTGCTTTCCGGATTCCCTTGCCAAATGTCTTCAACCGTTCGTACGGACTTCCAAGCATAAACATCTTTGGGAAGCAGTATGAAAGCATCCCCAGTCCCGCCAGCGTAAATATTCCGGCTAGCGTTCCAAGCCACGCACTCCCGGTTTTCGCACCTGTCTGCGCCGCCATATACCACGCAGCACACAACAGGAATATCGAGAATATCATCTTTGCTACCGCATCATGAAACGCCGCCCTTGGCACTGCTTTATCCCGCACTTTTACCTCTGTCACGACCTCCATCTTCGGATAGATCGTAAGCGAACGGTTCCAACGCTCCCGCAATCGGCTCCGCTCCTTCGATAAGGCAAGCATCGTCGCATTCATGTCCGCGACATTTGCTTTTGTAAATGGTTTCTGTATGATCGACAGACGTGCCAGCCCATTTTCAATCACATCCTCCGTGTAGTGCAGACCTAGGAAATGTTCCATTCGTCTGGTAAGCATCCGATAATCCTCGCTCGTCTCCGGTTTGGTTCCGAACGAACTCTCATACCATGGTTTTAAGCAAACCAGATGCCAGATATTGCTTGTCTTATCCGGTTCCCTGCTCCATGTGCGAATGGCTCTGCCACGCATCTGGTTACTGAGCATAAACGAGCCGACCGTACTTGCAAGGATCAGGGAATTGATGCACGGGGAATCCCAGCCTTCGCCAAGCAGTGATTTTGTACCGATCAACACCTGTATATATCCATCTGCAAACAACTGTGTCACCGCCGGTATCAGGAAATGTGAATCACCAACCGAAGATACCTTCACATACTCAGTCTCTGGCAGACTTCCAAGCTTCGAGAATGTCACCGTGCCTGAATCACCCACAGTTTTTAATAGTGCATCCTTCGCCTCTGCTGGTATCACAATAATGCTTCCACATAACACGCCAAGCCGCATATCCGACCACATATCCTGCGCATCCCGCCGAAGATTCTCAAAGAGTGGCAGCACCCCGAGCAGATTCACATCTGCTTCCCGGTTCCCGATTGATTTTTCATGTTCCTTCCGTATATAATCCGTAAGGATCAGCATATGCAGCCTTCCATGAAGTGATGCATATTCATGCTGTGTAATCTGGCGGATGCTTTCGATCTTTCCAAGGGAATTCGTGAGATGCTTCTCTATCTCCGGATCTAACTCCTCACAGTCCAGATGTGCCTGCATATACCGCATCACTTCCGCTTCTTCCTGTTTCGTCGGATAATTGAAGTACACATAATCCTGATGCGGACAGAGGCTTCCCTCCTTCACCAGCTCCGGTGTCGTAATCTCCTCATCAATCTCGCCGCACATCGCGATATAGCGATTCCACATGACAGGTGTTGAATCATATGGCGGTGTCGCTGTAAGCGCAATCGTCGTTACATCGCTCAGCTTCTCCTTTAGGCTTTCCAGAGATTTCCACCACTCGCTTCGCAGATGATGGCATTCGTCGAGACAAAGCGTATCTACCTTTGCATCCTGCAAGACCTGAAACAGAGAAAACCCCTGATAATCCTCTTCTCCATCCTGTATCTGCGTCATGGCACTATGCAATGCCTGATATGTAGTCACTGTGATTGCACGCGGATTTTTGAGACTTTGTGACAGATACGCTTCCGCATTCACACCGTCACACAAAAATGCCTCTTTGATCCGTGCGATCCACTGCTCCCGGATTGTAATGGTCGGCACAAGCACGAGTGCCGTTCCCTGCAGCCTGCGTATCAGTTCAATTCCAAGTGTGGTCTTTCCTGAACCCGGAGCCGCCACGATATGGATCTTGCCATCCCGCACATAATGCTCCGCCCGATCCAGTACCCGTGCCTGATACACACGCCATGTTCCCTTAAATTGTAAAATGTTTTCGTAGTTCATGATTCATTTTGCCCCTAAAAACACAATATCCTGATAACCAATATCATATATGCATTCATACCAGACGTAGTGATACTTCGCTATCTTAAGGTGTATTATACTAAAATGATGCAGATAATACCACAAATATGCAATCTTTTACTTTCAACTATTGTGGTAAAATCAAGGTTGGATTTTTCAACAGCGTGGCAATCACCAGAGCATATTTAGATACTCCCTGTTCTGTAAACACATACGGTTTGTATTTTATATTTGAATCTCTTCCCATATTCAAGGTGAAATTTTTGCGCCTTGAAAGCTTTTCCACTTCCTCATCATCTAATTCAAACGTAAAATCATCACCTTCAAATTTTTCAATGTTATTCTTAACCTGCCTTTTAAAATTTTTGGTTTCATATCCATAAATTTCTGCCAAGTCAGAATCAAGCATAACTTTTTTCCCTCTGAATTCATAAAGCCGCTTCTTCATGTATTCTTCTGTAATTTCAATTACTGCAATTTCTTTCTTTTTATCTTCTGACATAATTTTCCTTCCTTATTTTGCGGTCACAAACTGTGACCGCAAACATTTTTCATTTCATATTTGCGGTACAAAAAATCCACCGCAAAATCCATACAATCAATTTTTAATGATGTGCAAATGATTTACTTATTATCCTCTACTTGCCTTACCTTGTCATAATAAGCCTTATATCGATAGATCGTCCTCTCACTGACGTTATTCCGCTTTGCAATTTCTACCATTGTTATGCCATCCTCATACCCAGCAACAAAATCATTATAAATTGCCATCCACTTAGCGTTATGTTTCTGCCGTCCGCTTAATTTTCTGTTTCTGTAATACTCCAATTTCTCCCGAAGATCTGCATTCTCTTTTTCCAACTCATCAATTCTTTTTAATGCCGCTTCAAGTGTTACAGGTTTCTCCATTACCATGTCCTCCATTCATGCCAATCTCGTTTTGTCTGTATTATATACCTTCATCTTTCATTAGTCAATCCGATTATGTCATGTTGTTTTTTACAAAAAATGGCATGGTTGTTATAAGCCATGCCATCATATATTATTTGATATATCCTACCTAAATTTTATTCATACAAACATCTAAAAATCATTACCAATACCAACCACGTTTCACGGATACTTTATCGATATCTTTCTCCTCTTTATTCTTACCATGTTCTCTTTTTCCAAGGTACTCATCTTCAACATCCTTAGTAGGATCATACCAATCAGCTTTCCTAGAAGCCCACTCAATCCATTCAGGAGTTGCTTCTTCATTTTCATTCTCAATCATTGCTTTTATGTATGTCCTTATTTCAGATGCTATACGATAATCTTCTGCTTTATTGGCTAGTTCTTTCGTGAGTCTTATTTCATTATCCTTACGCTTACGAATTTCTTCTTGTCTACTAGCTTCCTCTTCACGCTTCCTCTGTTCTTCTTCTATTTGTTCTCTAACAATTCTATTCTCTTCCGATTTTTCATATAAAGAAATCAGAATGTCCCCTAAACGATCCTCCAATTTTTCTTTCTCTGAATCACGTATATAACTTTTCTCGCCAAATACAATTCTAAGCTTTCCGTTATAAATATAATCATATTGACGAATTTGTGGTTTCGAAGCCCAACTATGTCTTTTGATTTCATCTTCATATTTCAATAATGCCTGCGCTTCTTGTCTGGTAATTTCATGCTTAATTTTTTCTTTTGTCTCTGCCACTCTAATACGCACAACATCATTTCTTATTCTCATTGATAAATCATCATTAACAGAACCTCCTAATTTTTCAACCGCCTTAAACAATGCATCAAGAATTGCCATTAAACGTTTGGTTCCTTCCTTAGATACTTCTTTGAAAAATTCAGGCTCATTTTTCGACTTATTATAATATCTCTGATTTTGCACATTCTTTAATTCTGCATTGTACTCAGAAATTTGTTTCTTATATTGAACCAAAGCCCTATGTAATCGTGTATTCTCACTAATTTCAAGAGAACATGCTACGCTCAGAACTTTTCGTCTTTCCTCCTCATCTAGGAACTCAAGCATTCCACTTCTTTCATGAGCTGTAACTGTCTCTTTTTCTACAGACTTCTTTTCTAATCTAGATTTATTCTGTGTAACAGATAATTCTTCCTGAACATTTTTCCTCTCTTCAACTTTTGTTCTCTTAATACTTTTTACAAAAGAATCATTCGTCCAAAGATTCACTAACAAACTTCCATCTCCAGACAATGGTATAACTTCCGCAGATACATCCTTTCCGAAATTTTTTCTTGCCCAATATCCTGATGATGGAAAAGGAATATCAGCCTCTCTGCAAGATTTTATAAGACGTGCATACTGCAAATTGTACTTTCTTGCCACACCTGCAACAGAAAGTTTCCATATATCATCATAGATTTGTTGTCGGGTTAATTTTATTATTCCATTTTCATTCTCCATCCTGGTAATTCCTTTCCTTCGTACTTCTTATCTGCATCCGAATACTTTCCCAGCGAAAACGCATACTCATATAATTCTAATTCTGCTGATCCCCGTTTTCGCTTAATAGAAAAACCAGGTCTTTTTTCATTTCCTCAAACTGTTGTATGATCATTGATAAATTCTTTTCAATATTTTGAACCTGAACTTCTGAAATCCTTCCATACTTATAAGCTATTAATCTTTCAGCAACAATATGGTATGTCCAGCTTTCAGAATATGTTCTATCTCTTTCCTCATTATGAACAGCAAATCCAATCGGAAGAAGGCTATTCCTCATACCAATACTTACTGCCATAGGAGATATCCCCAAATAATCCGCCGCTATTTTACATGTTATTTTATTCATATTCCTAATATCGTCATCTGTATATTTTTGCATGATTCGCCTCCTTGGCAAACTGAAAATACAACAAGAAATTTTAATAGCAATACTACTTTTTCACATTCTCTTCCAGTTCCAGCATGTATTTATCGAAGTCAGACATAAACAGCCTATCCTGAATAACACGATATTTTTCAAATTCAGTTTCAGCTTTTGCTTTAGCAATCTCGGCAGTGATTTTACCTGCATCCTGAAGAACCTCTCTGTCATCAGCCATCAGGAATAAATCCAGACGCTTTGCCCAGTCCTCCATTGTCATCGGAATGTGACGTTCTGCGCGATCCTCTGCTAAGTCCAGATAAGCAGATACAATACGCTCCAGTGAACGCATTTCTTTCTCTGAAAGATAATTCTTCGCAATGCTCACATCGCTTTTTACAATCTTACCTTCCGGTGCTGCTGCCCAAGTGGTTAATCCCATGTGTGGCTTATCTGCATCGGCTCGCTCATAAATCAACTCCGCTGCCGTATGTCCGTGAACTGCATAATGCATCTTGTTTTGGACCTTTGCAAAAAACTGCTTTGTTGTTTTTGCTGTCCGGTCATAATCAAGAGCTGTAGCATAGATGTCTGTTATCTTCTGATAAAATCTACGTTCAGAGAGACGGATTTCACGAATCTGCTCAATCAAACGGTCAAAGTATTCTACCGTAAGTACGGATCCACCATTTTTCAGACGTTCATCATCCATGACCCAGCCTTTGATGGTGTAGTCTTTTGCAATCTGATTCACCCATTTACGGAACTGTACCGCACGATCAGAATTGACTTTAAAACCTACAGCAATAATCATCTCCAGAGAATAATGATTTGTGCTGTAGCTTTTTCCATCAGCGGCAGTTATCCGAAAATTTCGGATAACTGACTCCTCCTGCAATTCGCTATCACTAAATATTTTTTTGACATGATAATTTATGGTCCGGACATCTACATCATATAGTGTTGCCATCATCTTCTGTGTCAGCCATATATTCTCATCCTCATAGCGCATCTCAATACTATCCTGTTGGTCGCCGACAGACGCAACATAAGTTAAGTATTCTGCTGCACTGGAGCGAATGGTTATTTCGTCGTTTTTCTTTTTCAAATAGGATGCCCCCTTTACAAATCGAAATGCGATTTTGCTATTATATTTAGCTGCCTCGCTATTTCGTCAAATGGTAAATTCAAATCCAGAGTTCTGACAGTAATCTGGTTTCCACTCATCTGATATACATTATTGGGATATATTTCTTCATCAGTCTTTGCATACAAAAGCATTCCTGAAACCATGTGTTTTTTCTCTCTCAGTTCATATTCCTTGTTCTTCACATAAGTAAAAATCTGATAGAGATTTCCCGAATGAAGTGTATGCTTGTCAAACTGCACCTGCGTGCTGTGCTCATAGTACTTTGCATCAATAATAAGAACTCTGTCATCGCGCTGGAGCATAATATCACTCTGCATCACCGGCAACATAGAATTCTCGTCGTTGTCCAATTGCCACGGAATCTGTGATGCATTTGCTGTAATCTGATTTCTAAATTCTCTCCTGTAGTATTCCAGAATGAACTTTTCATACAATCGGCACATGCGCTGCTCGTCTAGAAAATCCATCAGTTTTGTGATTCCATCTGTTTGAGTCTGTAACAACCCCTTTACTACCAAATAGCATATCGAGATCAGCATCCGATAGGTCTGATTGTTTCGATTGTACTGAACATTCCAATTTATTGTGTGCAAATCAATAAGATCCACTTCACTAAAATATACCATTAGCTTACCAAGATTTTTCTTGCGCTGTTTCGATATATTCGAGCGAAGTAGAAGTTCAACTGTAGATTTGATGATCCGATTCATGATACTGTTAACTGAAAACTCATCATATGTACAGATTAGCTGCTTCCGTAACATTGACTGTGTCTTGATAGACTCTGCAATATCAATCTTTCCTCGCAGAGAAGAGAGCGCCTCCGTCTGCGAAATATATTCTTTACCCAATCCCCGCTTTAGCTGAATCACGATACCTTTTTCTAAGATAGCCGCCATCAACTCAGCAGTATTATTAAATTGTTCTGTGGCTATATTCTTATAACCTTGCTCATTCAATATCTGAAATGCATAGGACAACATATAATAGATGTTTTGAATTGGTATCACTTAATCGTACTCCTTAGATTTTCGCTCCAATCTTTCACCTTCATAGGTTCATCAAACCAATATTCTTTCAATAAAGGTATCAGCTCATATTCCACAACACCATAAAACCAACTATCTTCAATTGCGTCAGGCTTTAAATTGCAGAAATAACTGTGACCAATACAGAACCCTTCTCCCAGAGATTCATCGGCAGAAATTTCTCTATTCAAACTCTCAACGCAACTGATCAGCTTATTGAATTTCTCATTATCTAATGCCATGCGATACTCACGGAAACCTGTGCTCTCGAACCCTGGCTTGATATCAAAGAAACCAAATCTTCTACGAAGTGCATAATCCAGCATAGCAAGACTTCTGTCTGCAGTATTCATCATGCCGATGATATAAACATTCTTAGGAACCGCAAACTTTTCATCTGAATACAGAAGCTGTAACGCAATTCCGCGCTTATCATTTTCAATCAGCATAAAAAGCTCACCGAAGATCTTGCTCAAATTGCCGCGATTGATTTCATCTATGATAAAGAAATACTCGTTATCACTATCTATCTCAGCCTTCTTACAGAAATTGTAGAATGCCCCCTTCTTTAATTCAAATCCTGTAGGAGATGGACGAAATCCCATAATAAAATCTTCATAGGAATAACTCTGATGGAACTGTACCATCATTACACGCTCAACATCTTTTACACCCATCATGGAATAGGCCAAGCGCTTAGCAGCATATGTTTTTCCTACTCCTGGCGCCCCCTGCAAGATAATATTTTTCTTGTTTCTAAGCAAACCAACTAATCTGGTATAATCCTCTTCAGACATGTACACATCATCCAGGTAATTTTCTACTGTATACTCTGGATAGGTAATTTCCTGCTCATCTTCGGCAATATCGTTTTCCTCAAACAAATCTTTAATATCTTGCACGAAGTCACTATATGGCGTAATATCAGTCAGAGTTTTCTGAGGGGACTGATGATTAATTGTCCAATTTCCCTTATTCGTCCAATTTACTTTTCTAACATTTGAATATTCATCTGTACGATCTGCATCATATTCATAATCAGACTCAACGATTCCTTTGCCAAGAATTCCATTGTTGCCTTTCTTAACGAATACCACGTCTCCAATCTTAATATCATGTACAAACTGCCAGGTAGCATGAGCTGAATTTTTATAGGAACTGCTATCACCGTATTCTTTCTTCATCTGCTGTTTCATTTCATCCTTAGAGTTGAATACACCAAGGTCTCCAATCTCTCCCCATCCCAACAGCATATAGCCGTTCTTATAACACTCTTCCCATTTATCAGCACCTTGTCCTGGAGCATAGAGCCAGTAACGAACAGTTTCAACATCATTGTCCGCCAGAGCATCACTATCATTAAACTGTTTACTCTTTGCATCAGAGACACCCTTCTTAAAAATATCTGATGCCATCTCTGCTGTTAATTCAACAGTTCTACCTGCCTCAGTAAGCGTCCACACACCTCTTACACTTTTATCAATGTATCCGGCTCCAACAAGATAGTTTCTGGCAAAAGCTACATCATTTTGGAACTTATTAACCTTCGTCTTACCTCTTGTTTCATTTATCACCTCATCTGTCAAATGTTCGTTTTCAATAATTTTTTTCTTGCATTCAGTTGGTGTAGCTGATCCCCCCAGATCACGTAACGCCTGTAACAAAGGCATAAACCATTTAAGGAATTCCGCTTTGGAAATTTTTTTGTTTTTTTCATTAGACTTTTCCTGATTCACTTGCTCAGAAACAACCCATGCTGTATAGGATAAATCAGGGAAGTTCTTGTATTCATATTCACCTGCATCCAAAGCTTTCTTACACAAATCTTTTATTTCAAGATAATCTGCCGCATATGGGACTTTCTTAAGTTTTTTCTCAGCTGCGACCACAAACTCGCCAGGCATATTTTGAGCATCTGCTATAAACCAGCGATTTCTAGAATCCAAGTTAATAAATGTATACGGGCGAATCCAATAAAGGCCCATCGTAATATTCCATCGAATGCAAAGCTGATCATGTACCTTGTCATAAGCCTCGGAGAATTTCTGGCGGTTATCTTCTGTGTCATTATCAGCCAATGCAAGAGCTAACTCAAACAAGCTCCACAAGTTATTAATATCTTCTGCTTTTCTATCATCCTTAAATCCATAAAACGTAGCTTTCAGATTATTAAGAACCGGGATTCCATCAAAATTACTCGGCACATTTGCAGTAATGCCAAACTCTGACGCTATTCCTCTAAGAATAGCGATTCTATTAGCATTTGTGATTCCCTTGTTGAATGTGCCAAAGATCGTAAATGGGTCAATATCAATAATCTCATCGCCACTTTCAAGTTTCGGAACGCTAATCCCTGCATTTGTATACACTGAATTTATTTTATGTATGAGGATCTTTCTATCATCTTTGAATGGCAGTAGTTTAGTGGCAAACTCCGTGTAAAAATCTATCCAATCGTATTTCATTCAATGAAGCACCTCCTTATGTATTATCCCATTTTTGAACTACCAAGTGGCTCAAATCCACAAGATTCTAACATCTCATTAACCTCATATATGCTATTCTCGGCACATGAGCTTAATACGCATCTATAAGCATTATTTTGTGGATTAGTTGGCTTTATATTGAAATCAGTTTTCCCGACTAACATTTCTGCTTCAGGCACTGAAAGCTGTAATCCGTAACACAATCCCAAAACCGTTTGAACTGTTGTGGGATATTCTTCCTCATTTCTTAATCTCTGTATTGTACGTTCGCCCACCAATGAGGCATCTGCTAATTTCTTATTAGAAAGCTTTTTCTCTTTCATAAGCTGTACCAATGTTTCAGAGAAGGCTCCCGGATATAATCTCATTGCATCAGCGCTTCGACTTGCTCTCTGGATTTGAGATAACAATGTTCTGTTGTGAGCATTCATCTCAAATGAGTATTCTTGTGCTGCCACCTGACTCGGCGTCTTGTACATCATTTGGACATAGTATTTTTGTCCCTGATACTTCGACTGATAACTATATCCCTTATCAAAAGCAAGACAGCATTCATCCATATGAGATAAAGCATACTGTGTAAGTTTTACTCGCCCCTCTGAATGTATGATATACTTCTCATCATCAAGGCAAACATGGCCCTCAACATAAACAAACTTTCCTGTATCAATGGCTTTTCTAAAGTCTTTATTTAAACAATACGCCTTAAATAAATCAGCTGAAGATATTGTGAACGATTGATTATCCGTCAAGGCTGATGAATCAAATGAAAATGGATTAACATATTGTCCATTAACATATGTAAATGCACCATCAACTTTTGCAAAGCCCATTTCTCTTATGCGCATCTTAACTGCCTGTTTTGATAATCCATAGAAATCGGCTAATTCTGAAATCATTTCCTCGATTTGATAACCATCTGTACCATCAAAATGAATATGGTATTTTTCTATGAGTTCTGAAATTTTTATTTTTGCTGTATTTGTTGGCATCAAGATATGTGGAGCAACTCCATTAGCTTGCCACTCCATCCAATCCACAGCCTTCCACTTTTCTGAATCTTTTGCATTGCTACCTATAGAACACTGTATTATTTTCCCTAATTCATCATTTGCTCCAAGCATCTTCATCAAAGCATGATACGGTTGATGCCTATACCAATGGAAGCACTCATGCGCAATGGTAAAGTTCACAGTACCTAAGGTTCGTTCATAATATACACGAGGATCTATCAAAACTGTTCCACGTTTGGCATTTCTGATAACAATATTCTTGTTTTTATCCTTAATATTTCCGTCTTCAAAAACAACCAAACCAAAAATATCAAGTTCTGATGAAAGCAACGAATCTTCTATAATCGAAAGACCCATATCCTCTGCAATTTTTCTAATAGGAACAGCTACCGGTTCCTGTAAAGCCAAAGGATAATATTTCTCCAGGAATTTTGTAGCTTCATTTTCAAAAGCATCTCTTGAAATAATCGGTACCAATTCACCGGAATACTTGTCATTATCTGAATCTTCCTGTTGCTCACATTCATTAATATTTATAATTTCAAAATCTGTTAGTTCCACGCCTAAAAGAACTTTACACCTTACATCAAGCCATTTTTCAGTAAACGAAACCCTACCCGTTGAAGATATAGAATGTTCGATATCACAACTAACGATTACAGAAAAGCTAATCGCACCATCATCTACCTGTTCAATATGGACTACATTTTGGATTTCAATGTCTGATAGTGTAGCTTTATTCTCTTTCACTTTTTCCGTCATATAATCAAGAACAGCGTCTTTTATCTCATCATATCTTCTTTGGTCGATCAATTTTTGCAAAGGACTCTCATCCTGAGCATCATAATAGTCTAGTCTTGAATCATTCAATTCTTTTCGTACTGCTCTCCAGTTTTTCATATACATGTCCATATATGCAATAAATGTCGAATTATGTGTACGTTCCCTCAGATGAATCAATTCATGTAAAATAACATATTCTAAACATTCAATAGGTTTCTGGGCCAACTGCAGATTAAACCACAGCTTCTTTTTTTCAGTGTTACAGGTTCCCCAACGCGTAACCATATATTTTGTTTGCCACGACTCACAGTGAAGCTCAGTAATTTGTTCCCATTTAGGAAGAAGTCTTTCTATCTCAACTTTTAGTAAGCTACGATACTGTTCACGCACATAGTTTTCTCGTTGCTTAACCGTACTATCTTCTCTCATTGAGAGAATTACTTTATCTCCTTGAATTTCAAAGCTGTTCTTTTGAGCATCTGGTACAAAGGATAAGTAATACTGTTTGCCCCAGATGTACATAGTTTCACCGCTAACATACTGTCGCTTAGCACTTCTTGGTTGTTGCTGGAACTTCTCAATTTGTTTTTTTATCCAACTGAGATTGGTTCGAGCATACACCTCGATTGCCTTATCATCCATTGATAATGGTGCCGAAATAACAACATGTCCATCAGGCGGTTTTATCTGAAGGTGCATATTCTTAATATTCTTTTTTTGAATATCGATCGGTATGCCCGAAATCACAATTCTCATCTATTAATATTCCTCCTGCTTCTCAATAATCTTATACAGACGTTCAACCTCTGCATCATCATTGAGAATTGCAAACAACGCTCTCTTGATTCTTCTTTCCTTGATTGAATCCCCACGAAAACCACTCATTTTACTATTCATAACAGCTTTATGAAGTTCAATAGCCAACACTTCATCCCCGCCAACATTATCATATAATGCTTGCATGGCCTTACTATATCTCACGCTTTCAGGATAGTCTTCATTTTCTTCCGGATGGTCAACATTCTTTGCGAGTTTAATATATTCATCAAGAAGTTCCTTATAGGACAAAACGCCCTTCTGTCTATCTTGAATCAGTTTATCCAAAATCGCTGACATCTTTTCATAGTATTTTGGATTTACAGTTACCTTTTCTACCATTTTACGACGGATATTGTTTTCAATTGCTTCCGCCGCACCTTCTTTCTGACCAGAAGGCGTATCTTCTCCGGTCATCGTTTCACCTTGATCCATTACGAAATCGAGAAGTGTTAGGTCATCAAATTCACCAATTTTGATACTATCAGAAGCCATGATGTAATTATCAATAAGTTTTCGCATATCCGGTTCATATGCCTTAAAATCTAAGAAGTCGCCGCTCTTATTTCCGATAGTTTGCTTTAACTCAATATAGAAATGTACTTTATTCTCATAAGCATTAAGTTCTGTTGCAGAACAAATATCAACCATATACTGCTTTGCTTCAGCATAAGCACGAACTAAACTGCTTACGAGTTTATATAATTTTTCACGAAGGCGAGCATAGATTTCATCCATGTCTTCGCTCATGCCGGAAACGCCGCAGAAATAGTGAAGATACTGCAAATCTTCTTTCGGAGCTTCGACACCCTCGCATAATTCTTCTAGCTCTTCGTAAATATCTTTGAAATGTTTAATAGCCTCATCACCTCTGTCTTTAAGAAGTCCATCTACATCTTCAGGGGCATAGTTCTCAAATGCTCCAGATGTGTACTTATCCATAGCATTTTTTAAATTTCCAAAAAGCTGCTTGTAATCCACAATATAACCAAATTCCTTGGTATCACCATCCAGTCTATTTACACGACAGATCGCTTGGAATAAACCGTGGTCTTGCATGCTCTTATCAATATAAAGATATGTACAAGGAGGTGCATCAAATCCTGTGAGAAGCTTATCAACTACAATAAGCAACTTCATATTTGCAGGTTCATTGACAAACTTTTCCTTTACCTCTTTCTCAAAATCTTCCACTTTCTTCTGAATTGAAACTTTCTCCGGAAGGTTGTCAGGGTCAAAGCCTAACATGCGAAGATAAATCTCGTATTTTTCAAAAGTCTCTGTTTCGTCATCAGCACTTACAGTATCTGTTCTGAGGTCTCCTGCTTGTGGTGTGTAGGATGAAATGATTGCACATTTCTTAAACCCACGCTGCTGGAAGATTTCATAATACTTACATGCAGTATAAATGGAATCAGCTATAAGAATAGCATTTCCATTACCATCCATCAGACGAGGCTTCAAGTCGAAATCCTGAATGATGTCCCAAGCAACGCGCTCAAGTCTTGAACGTGAGCTATAAATCTTCTGCATGCTTGCCCATTTCTCTTTTAGTTTTGCCTTTGCTCTGCTTGAAAGAGTACGAGTCTTAACATCAAACCACTGGTCAATCCTATCATGGACTGTAATATCCTGCGGAATATCTCTATATTCATATCTCAAATCCAGTACAACACCATCTTTAACCGCTTCATTGTACTTATAGCTATGGATGTATGTTCCAAAAACTTCGATACTTGTCTTCTTATCTTTCTTTAATAATGGTGTACCAGTGAAACCAATAAAGATAGCTTCCGGCATAATTGCCTGCATTGCTGCATGTAATTTACCAGACTGAGTTCTGTGACACTCATCTACAAATACAAAAATTTTACCCTTTGCCTTAAAATCTGCAGGGAGTGCTTTTTTCAACTCATCAATATACTTATCATAATCAGATTCTGTGGCTTCACCACCACGACGGCCAAACTTATGCACCAATGAACACAACAATGAATCATCATAAGAATTTAATTTCTGAAGCAAGTCATCGCAACCCTTGGTTCTGGTGATCTTTTCATCAACACCGATATAAGTTTTTTCAATCTGTTCATCCAGCTCGTCTCGGTCTGTAACGATAAGCACACGAGGATCCTCTTCTTCACAATTTGCAAGAATCCATTTTGAAAGCCAAACCATAGTAAGTGTTTTTCCACTACCTTGAGTATGCCAAATAATACCACCGTGCTGTTTTGCCAATCGCCTTTGTGTACGCTTGATACCATAGAACTGATTGTATCGGCACACCTTCTTGATTCCCTTGTCATACACAACAAAGTTTTCAATAAGGTCAATAAAACGCTTTTTATCGAACATCTGGTAAATCTGCTGTAAAAGAAGGTTGTCCAGTTTTTCGCAATAAGCCATGATGCGTGCATCCTCTGGGTCACGCTCATCCTCATTTTCATGGAATCCATCTGGTTTCCATTCCATATAATATTTCTCTTTGGTCTGAATTGTTCCATAGCGCAAACCTTCTATTTCATTACCGGCCATACAAAACTGCATCGTCGTAAAGAATGGAGCGATAAATCCATCTTTCTGATTTGTCAAATTCTGACGAATACCATTAGAAACAGATACACTACTTTTCTTCAATTCAATGACCGCCATCGCAATACCATTCACATAAATTACAAGGTCTGGTCTTTTTTCCTGACGACCAACTACTGTAACTTCCTCGGCAATCGCAAAGTCGTTATTTGTAGGTGTTTCCACATCCATGAAATAAACCGTCTTTGGTGCTCCATCGGCTGTTTCCTTTACCTTGGCACCATACTTCAAAAGAGAATAGACTTTATGATTTGCATCGTACAAACCATGTGTCATATCATCTGCTGCTTTTACCAGTTCAGAAACAGCTCCGTCAATCAATTTCTGGCTGTAACCGCTAAGGCGCAAGTACGCACGAAGACGGTCTTCACGGATGTTCTTGTTTGCGGCATCTTTTAAATTGCCTACGTATTCATAATCAAGGATATCTCTATCCTTAAAGAAGCTAACCACACGATCTTGGGTAGCTCTTTCTGTGTCGCCAATACTCATGCGTACATTCCTCCTAAACTAATCGTATTTTCCCTGTAAGCAAGTCGCTCATCATACCTTTTTTAATATTCGAATATTTATCACACTTACACTGATGAAGAGTGATGAGGTGATCTAAGTTTTGAAAATACTCACCTATTTTAACTTGTTCTTCCATATTAGAAGGCATCATCATTTTCCATCCATCTAATTTTGACGTGCTAATAAATGGTTGGTCAGAACCCACTGCTTCAACTAATGTATGTTTTAGTATCTCCTGTGACAAAAGCACATACGTGAAATCTTTATCACAATCAGTTTTATAAACAATTTTTCCAGCTCTTTGATAGAGTAACGAATCATTGTATTTACTAGGGATTCTCGCTATTTTGAGATTTCCATTTGTAATCGGTCTATTTAACCCGACCACAATGTCGTTTTCTTTTAATAAGAATTCTGGATACTGTTGAATAAAAAATTCTGGTAAATGATTTAAGTTATCATCATTTATTATTCCATGCTGAATTGACTCTCCATTTATTAAGCCAACTCCTTCATCACAATAGTCGCTCATTTTAAAAGCATAACCAGAACTCATTTTATAACAATCAGAAAACTTACGCTGTTCCCAAGCTTCAGTAAATCCTGGCAAACGCATTTCTGGAACTGTGTCATCCTTTTGTGGAAACATTTTCGATAAACATCCATTTTTAACAAGCTTTATCTTATTTACAACTTTTGTTTCTGATGTCATTAATAACTGTATTTTATTTAATGATTGTACTATTTTCTCCTGTTCATCAAATGGAGGTACCAATATCAATGTCTCTGAAATAGCTCCTTTTGATATTGATGATACTTTTATACCTGTTATATATGGCAATATTTGATTGTGAAATAAATCAGAATTCATGTAATATCCTAACCACCCCGGAGCAAAATCACCTTTTTTCACTCTACATGGAATGGTATGAAGTCCTGCAACAAGTTTACTATCACCGAGATTCTGTACCTCAATAACTTTTCCAACAGTTTCGTCCTCTGCCGTATCTGCAACAACAATGTCACCGTCCTGAAGTAATTGAGTCGATGAGGATAACAGAGATAACTCATTTACGTATGGAATTTCTTCTTCGTTACAATCCAATACTTCCGGAAACTTTGTTAAAATATCACCATAATGAATATTTCTTACAGCTCCACCACGATTATTTAAATTTTCACGTGACAGAGTATTATTGGATATCACCCTAAACGTTTCGTCAAATGTTTGGAGTTCCCAGTCTACTGGAATATCACCAATCTCCGTATGTTTTAATTCTTTTACCATTTGAAGCCCATCCTCTCCAGATGACTCTTGACCTTTGCCTCATAGTCAGCAGTCTGCTTCATAAGATCAGGAAGAGTATTTTCATAACGTTTAGAAAGTTCAATAATGCGGTCTGCAAGCTGATGGGAGATTGCTGCATACAAATCATTAATACCTGTACCGATGGTGTAATACCATTTTTTATTTACCAGTAAATCTATGATTTCATCGTCTGTTAAAGTTGCATATCTCTCACGAGCCTTCTCGTCAAGTTCTTTATCCATCTCCTTGATAAGCTTTGTTGATTCTTCGGACTTCTTAGCTAATTCAAACGCAGCTTTCAACTCTGCATAATCATCTGCATATGCTTCCGGAGCTGGTGCTTCTGCGCGTGCCATTGCCAATGCATATGCAACGGATGTCTTTGTCACAGTACCTTTTTCTGTATAAGCCACTTCGAGAATAATATTGTTACTAATATAATCCACATACTCCTTTTTCTTCATAGGAAGCATGCCCTGTAATTTGACTAGTCCATCAATCAGTGGAGTATGAACATGGCTCATGATTTCATCCATCTTTTCTTGGATATCCTTGCTCTTAACTTTTCCACCTTCAGCCACATCGGACAAAACGGAATCCTCTGCAGATTCTTCAACTAAAGACATAAGACGAGAATCTGTTTCTACAACAAAATCAACAAGGTCATCCATCGCTTTTTTCTCTTCCGGGAAAAGTTCGGAAATAATAAGCGCTTTGGGAATAAGTTTTCCTTCCCATCCTGCAACTTTCAATTCCTGATTTCCATCATCATCTTTTTTCTTTGTTTCTTTCATAATGTTTTCTGTTTCTCTTGCAACGCCATAACCAGCTTCGTCGGAGATAATCATAGAAACATCATCACTAAGCACTTCATTCCAGTAAGCAAGAAGTACCTGATATACATCATATTTATTAATAAGTGAAAGGCTCTCAAACTCTTTCAATATAGCTTGAGCCAATTCAATAATCAGTTCTTTTGCAGACACGCCAGCCTTCAAATTCTTAAGTTTAGAATCTGCGTAAGACTTCCAATTTGCGAATACTTCATCAATCATTTCTCCATAAACAGCAAATTCTGCGTTAGAGTATGTTGTCTGACGAATCACATCTTCTTCTACATTCAGCTTATAGTATCCTTCACTAAACACACCAAAAAGTTCATTCTTCAGAGTCGGGAATGCAGTCCAGAAACGTTCTAGTGCATCAATATCCGCTGCTGGTATACCACCATGAATATGCGCATAGATATCCTGAATATCTTCCGGGGCAGAAGAATCAATGTAACGAGAAATATTTAAGTTGTACCCATTCTTTTCCTTAATTTCTTTGTTTGGTACAAAACGAGCATATTTAAGATCTGTTGTAATCTGCTCATTAAAAGTAGTTACAATACGATAAATATCCTGTTCACGGAGTCTGTTCTTGCTTCCATCTTTTACATAGCCCTTGCCTGCATCAATCATAAATATACCAGCGCGGTTTTCCGCACCTTCTTTATCAATTACGAGAATGCAAGCAGGAATACCCGTTCCGTAAAATAAGTTTGGAGGCAAGCTGATAATTCCTTTAATCCAGCCTTTATCAACAATTGTCTGTCTGATAGTTGCTTCAGCATTTCCTCTAAACAATACTCCATGAGGAAGAATTACTGCTGCTTTACCAGTAGACTTCAGGGTTTTCAAAATGTGCATTAACCAAGCGTAATCACCATTCTTTTCAGGTGGTCTATCCCCATATCCAGAAAATCGCCCAAACTCTTTTAACCCATCGGACCAGTTTTTAAGAGAGAATGGAGGGTTTGCCACAATATAATCAAATCGCTCAAGTTCTGATGGGTTATCAGATTTCATAAACTGCGGATCTGAAAATGTGTTTCCTGCCATAATTCTAATTGTAGCTTTATTATGAAGAACCGCATTCATCTTTGCCAAACCAGCTGTAGAACCATCTTTTTCCTGACCATAGCCTGAAATTTCAAAAGGAGCTTCTGCTAATGCTCTGATTAACAAAGATCCACTTCCACAAGCCGGATCGCATACGGTTGCATCATGGTCTGTACACTTATCGATACCGATAATTTTTGCAAGAATTCGAGATACCTCTGCCGGAGTGTAGAATTGTCCCTTACTCTTTCCACTTTCAGACGCAAAGTTACGCATCAAATATTCGTAAGCGTCACCAATAATATCGTCGCCTTCTACTTTGTTCTTTGAAAAATCAAGTTCAGGACGCTGAAAAATTGCAATAAGCTTAGTAAGCTTATCAACCATCTCTTTGTCTTTACCTATTTTTGCTTCATCATTAAAATGAGCAATATCTATAACGCCCTTCAACCCTTCGTTTACTTCAGCTAGGCGAGCTATAATCTTATCTATACCTTCACCAATATTCTTCTTATTTTTAAGTGCTATAAAATCATCAAAAGAACAGCCTGTTCTTTTCTGAGGGTCAGGATTCGGATCATTTGCCTTATCAAAAACCGTCAAATCTCCGTATTTCTGTCCTTTGTATTTATCAGTTACATACTTCATAAATAAAAGTGTAAGTATGTAATCCTTATATTGTGATGCATCCATGCCTCCGCGCAATGCATCGCAGCTCGCCCAAAGGGAGCTATATAGCTCTGTTTTCTTTACTGCCATTGCCAGAATCTCCTTGTATTTTATTTACTGTCTCAATTACTCGATAGCGCTTTTTCCACTTTTAACCCACACATCAAGTTCAGAACATTTAAACTTCCATTGCTTCCCGATTTTGTGTGCTGGTATTCCTTTATCATTACGTATCCATCCTCGGAGCGTCACTGGCTTGACACCTAGGTATTCAGCAGCTTCTTCAATGTTTATCCATTTATCATTCAACTTATCTTCCATATTTCACCTCTCGAAGTTACGTATAGATATAATTACCCAATAATATTATAGTCATTTTCGCCAGCAAAAACAAGCAGTTTCTTGTTATTTGCTTATATTTGTTATTATTTTTCTTAGAAAATTTACTATTCGTTCATATTTGTTTTTAGGTGGCCGGACATGTATATGTCCGGTCTTTTCTTTTGTAAATCCAGGATTTTCAATCATTATCCGTTCCATCAATCATCTCATTATTCCTAAAAACGGACATAGGCATGTCTGAGGTTTTTATTTTGAAATCTGGCATATTTAAGATAGTTATTAAAAACTCGTCTCGGACAAGACGTTAACCAGTCTGACTTGTTCATCAACTCACCATCTTCGTGGCCACGTGGTGTGTTCGTAGTTGATGAACAAGAGAACATTATTAATAGAGTTGCCAGCTTACGAACGGCTGGTCACCGGAAAGAAGCGGAGTTATCCGCATGAGGTGACCATCTTATGAAAAACACTGGCAGCCCTATCGGTTATCTCCGCTTCGGTTCAAATGCCGAAAGGAGAAAATCGAATGGCAAACAAAGACAATCAGAGTAAAGAGTATCGTATCTACATCAAGGAATCCAAAAGCTGGGTGGATGTTAACAAGGAGTTCTACACGAACTACTACCGTGACATCAACGCCTATCGCAAGCGTCAGCAGGAACATGGCCGCTGTGTCTGCCCTGCAAGCAAACGCTACTTATGTGACATGGATTGTTTAACCTGTCCTTATGCCAAAGCTGGCGATCAGCTTTCTCTCGACAATACTGTAAGTGACTCTGACGGAAACGAAAAGAGCTGGCTTGATGATATGCCAGATGAATCTGCAGCTATCGCTGAAGTATTAGAGGATGCAGAACTTCTTCACGCTCTCTATGCAAAGCTGAATGAACTGGACCCGGAAGGTCGACTTATCTGTCAGCTTATTATGCAGGGAAAATCCGAACGTGACTGCGGCAAGAAAATGGGCCTCTCTCGTAATACATTCGTGTATCGCAGGAACAAGCTGTTCAAGAAGCTCCGCTCTGAGCTTAAGGACTACATCTAATATGAATGGTCGTCCTCTGATTCTTCAGGGGACGATTTTTCTTTTCAAAAAAGTTTCTTATTTTTTTCGGCCAAACGGCAAGCTCACCTCCATTGAGTAGTGTAAGGCGAAACAAAGCGACCTACAGAAAGCGAGGTGAATATTGTGAATCGGACTTTTCACAACCGAAGCGGCACTGACGCAGAAGTGATTGCTACTCTTACTGCAATCAGTCAAGTATCCGCAAGAATGGCGAAGAATCTCAGAATCATCACCGCACACAGACAATCCGAGAAAGGAGGAACATTAAATGTCAAAAATGAGCGATATGGCTATGATCATCGAAGATCTGAGAAATGCTGCCACTGCTATTAACGATGCAGCAAACTGGCTCGCACAGCAGTTTTCATCTGATGATAAGCAGCAAGCTGAAAATATTGCTGCTAGACCAGAAAAGAAAACAAAACCTGCACTGATTCTTGAGGATGTTCGAGCTGTTCTGGCTGATAAATCTCGTGCCGGACACACAGCTGAAATTCGAGAACTTCTTAAAAAGTACGGTGCAAGCAAGTTGGCACTCGTAGACCCGAAATATTATGAAGCCCTGCTCAGGGAAGCGGAGGTGCTCTAATATGCCACCTAAAGGACATGCAATCCTCTCCGCATCCTCTTCTGACCGCTGGCTCCACTGCCCACCATCAGCAAGGCTCTGCGAAACCTATGAGGATAAAGGCAGCAACTATGCTGCAGAAGGCACCGATGCCCACTCTCTTTGTGAGTACAAGCTCCGCAAAGCACTTGGCATGAAAGCTACTGATCCAACAAAAAGTCTCGACTGGTACAACACCGAAATGGAAGATTGTGCTACCGGGTATGCCTGCTTTATCATGGAGCTTTTGGAAGAGGTCAAGCAGACCTGCTCCGACCCTGTTGTTCTGATTGAACAGCGAGTGGACTTCTCACGTTGGGTAGAACAAGGCTTCGGAACATCTGATGCCATTCTCATCAGCGACGGTACCATGCACGTAATTGACTACAAGCACGGTCTTGGAATTCTCGTATCCGCTGAGGACAATCCGCAGATGAAGTGCTACGCTCTTGGCGCACTGGAACTCTTCGATGATATTTACGACATCGATACGGTCAGCATGACTATCTACCAGCCCAGACGTCAGAACATTTCTTCCTACGAAGTCAGCAAGGATGACCTATATCAATGGGCCGATGAAGTTCTGAAGCCTACCGCAGACCTTGCCTTTGCCGGTGATGGAAATTTCCTGTGTGGTGAATGGTGCGGATTCTGTAAGGCAAAACATGAATGCCGAGCCAGAGCTGAAGCCAATCTCCTACTCGCACAGCACAATTTCAAGTTGCCGCCACTGTTTGAGGATTCGGAAATTGAAGTCATCCTCTCCCGTGTCGACGAACTGGTCTCTTGGGCAAATGACATCAAGGAGTATGCACTCCAACAGGCAATCAGCGGTAAAAAATGGACTGGCTGGAAGCTGGTCAAGGGTCGCTCCAACCGCAGATACACCAGTGAAGACGCCGTATCGAAAGCTGTCGAAGCTGCTGGTTTTGACCCTTACGAAAAGAAGCTACTTGGTATCACAGCCATGCAAAAGCTGCTCGGTAAGTCTCGCTTCGAAGAGCTAATTGTAGCCTATATCGAAAAGCCACAAGGCAAACCTACTCTTGTGCCGGAGAGTGATAAGCGTCCGGCAATGAACACAGCAAAAAATGATTTTATGGAGGAATATGACAATGAGTAAAAATGTAAAAATGACAAATCCCATGAAGGTTATCACCGGTCCTAACACACGCTGGAGCTACGCCAACGTCTGGGAACCGAAATCCATCAACGGTGGCACTCCGAAGTATAGTGTCAGTCTGATCATCCCGAAGTCCGACACAAAGACTGTCGCAAAGATTGAAGCTGCTATCGAAGTTGCATACCGTGAAGGGGAAGCAAATCTCAAGGGCAACGGCAAGTCTGTACCAGCTCTTTCCGTACTTAAGACTCCTCTTCGTGATGGCGACCTTGAAAGACCGGACGACCCTGCTTATGCTGGCAGCTACTTTGTGAATGCCAATGCAACCTCTGCTCCGGGCATCGTAGATGCAGACCGCAATCCTATCCTCACTCGTTCTGAGGTTTACTCTGGAGTCTACGGTCGCGCCAGCATCAGCTTCTACGCTTTCAACAGCTCTGGTAATAAGGGCATCGCCTGCGGTCTTAACAATCTGCAGAAGATTCGTGATGGTGAGCCTCTTGGTGGTAAGGCTTCTGCTGAATCTGACTTTACAACTGATGACAATGATGATTTCCTTGATTAATGGAGGTGACAAACTATGGCGACAATTATGATTAGTACAATCCTTGTAAACATCTGTATCGGCTGCTTCGCGTGTGTTGGACTTACTACTGCAATCTCTATGATTCAGAGTATCATCAATGACCACAAACGCGAAAAGCGTGAACAGGAAAAGGACAAGCGTGATCTCGAATACCATGAAAAACGCATGAAGGACTTTAAGTAATCTATCAACCTGCTGGCGGTGGTTTTACTGCCGTCAGCACATCTTTCGACAAAAGGAGATAATCTATGAATGAATTTGCAGAAATCTTAAATCAATTTATTGCTAACGTCATCGCATACACCTTTTTTTGTAACGCTGGAGCAAAAGCTGGCCCACGGCGGTCATCCGGTACTCCGTTGGATGATGAATAACATCTATATCCGCACTGACCCGGCAGGCAATATAAAGGCTGACAAAGAAAAATCCACTTCTGTTTATTTATTTGAATTTATAATTCCTTCGATATCTCGACCACCGTAGAATATTCGTGCTACTGTAACCGTCCTCTCCTTATCATCAACAAGATAATACACAATAAAGTTGTCTACCGGAAGCTGATGCATTTTCATCGAATGCCAAGGCTCCCATTCAACTAACGTATAACGAGCTGGCATGAAATCCAATGAACGAACTTCCTTTCGTATACGCCCCAGCTGAGCTGCGGCTGTCTCCGGAACAAGGAGTTCATTCGCAATGTACGAATAGATTTCACGTAAATCACCAAGTGCATCTACAGAATAGCCGACATTATAGCTATCCGTCATATGCCAAACTCCTTTGCAAGTACCGCATCAACTTCATCTGCAGAATATACCTTTCCTGCTTTGATGGAATCAACACCCTTCTGGAGTTCTGCATCAAGTTCTTCTCTGGTCATTGCACCAACAGCTAATGGCTTAGAAGAAGGAAGTTTCAATTCAAACGGCAGACCTTTTTTCAGTATGATCTGGCTATAAAGCATCTGAATTGCACTGGATGGAGAAATGCCAAGCTGAGAAAGAATGCTCTCAGCATTATCCTTGAGATTTGTATCTATTCTTGCATAAACAGCGGATGTATTTGCCATAGTATCGCCTCCTTTTTTCTTATTATATTTGTTTTTGCTTGCAATTGCAAGCATCTGCATAGATTATTTTATGACGAAACTTTGAATTTTATACGCCTCTTAAGGCAGAAAGGAATATTTATGGGATTCTTATCAGGATTGTTTTACTCCAGAGACAAGCCCACCAACAGTACCAATGGCAGCGCCTATCGTATTCTCTTTGGCGGAAGCAACTCTGGCAAAGCCGTCAATGAACGAAGTGCCATGCAGATGACTGCAGTCTACGCCTGTGTCAGAATTCTTTCGGATTCCATTGCAGGACTGCCGGTCCATGTTTATAAGTATACTGACTCCGGTAGTAAAGAAAAGGCAATCAAGCATCCTCTGTATCGACTGATTCACGATGAGCCAAATCCGGAAATGACGTCCTTTGTCTTCCGAGAGACTTTGATGACGCATCTTCTCCTTTATGGAAATGCCTACGCGCAAATTATACGAAATGGCAAAGGTGAAGTCATCGCTCTCTATCTGCTGATGGTCAATCAAATGAGTGTGGATCGTGACGATAAAGGTCACCTCTACTATCAATATCAAATTTGGAACAACTTCTCGGCCAGAACAGTGAGCAGCGTGAAACCTTAACAAAACTGATGGCGCAGGGCTACATCGACCAGATTTTATACAATCAGGAAACAAATGCACTCCTACTACAGGCCGAAGACTCCACTGGAACAATCGTGGAGTTAAATCTATCGTCTGGCGCTGCATCAGCAGGCTGGAATCTACCGGATTGGAATGCCACGTCAGAACCATTAACGAGCTGGTCCTTCAGGATGCTGTCGTCAAGGCAATCAACCAGATGCTTGGAGACAAAAGTAGCTATAAGACACAGCTACAGCTCAACATTGCCTCAGTCATCCGAGCTTCGCAGGCAACTTCCGTTGAGAACATCGACGAGAAGCTGATGGCCCTACAGCAAGAGCTTATCCAAAAAGCCCAGAGCAAAGAAGCCTATGACGAAATTGCCGATGAAATATTCAGGCTTCGAGAACTCCGCCAGCAAACCACCATCGACACTGTCGCAAGGGATGAACAGATAAAGCGGATCAATGACCTACAGGATTATATCGCACAGCAGACTACCCACCTCACCGAATTTGAAGAATCGCTGGTACGACGCTGGATCAAACAGATCACCATCTGGGATGACCACATCACCGTTGAAATGAAATCCGGTGTTAGTATCGATATGGACGTATAAATCCCATAGACGCACGAAACCCTCCTGGCCATGATGGCCGGGAGGGCTATTTTATTCTCTATGTACTATAGACTTCTTAATTTTACATTGGGATTATGAAAAAATTCTCCCATATGTACGGGAACACCTTTATAGCACCATCTATAATTATTCATAACAAATCCTAATTCTAATGTCTGCTCTAAAATATACTGTTCTAATTCTGCTTTCCGTTTAAAGTATATTCCGCCCGGTTTTTCACTTTTTTGTTTAGTGTGAATACGCAGTAAATCTGATATCGAATAATCGGTCATGCGGCTTAGTAACACAAGTGTTTCAGCAGCATAATTATTTCGAATACTTTGATATATCTGCTCATCAATTTCGTCTTGAGACATTGTATTAAAGTAAAAATCCTTATTTAACGAAGTATTTTCCCATGGTACTTGTTCGCCGTCAGATAATAATACAACATCATTCCTGACGGACTTAAACATATCTTCTATTTTAATGTTCGGACGTACGATATTATCTAACAAAGCCTTAGTATAAAAGCTGTTTTCGTCTTCATTCTGAGAAGCTAGTGCAACTTTATTCGGCGCTGTTGCAAAGGCAATCAATGTTCCATTGCCTGCCATCACCTCTGTCAGACCATCGACCACAACATCTTTTGAGAATCCTGGATTAGACCTGCATGCATCCAAAATCATAATGTTCGTTTTACTTGGATTAGCAGTCATGAAATCTGTTATAGCATTAATCCCTACCAATTGAGTCTCTGTGAAAATAGCCTTTGAATTCTTATATTCACAATCAATTGGAACAAAATAATTTTCACCATCTATTTGAACACCGTGTCCCGTGTAGTACACTAAAATAGTCGAATATAATCCTGCTACCTCAAGAAATTTTGATATCAAATCATACATAGATGTTCTTTTTAAATCACTTCCTGATATCACATCAAAATTTAGATATTCTAACACTTTCTGCATATCGTTTCCATCTTTTTTGCAAGTTGGAAGCTTGTTTTGCTGTAAATAATCTGCATTCGCAATAACAAGTGCAAGACCTTTTTTAGCTTTCATCCTTCAATTCCTCAAATCTTTTCATCATAATATTAATCACATTCGCACCATCTGTGTCATATTTATCCGCCAATCTCCATGCTTCTCTTTGCATTAAAGGAAGGCCCTTGTCAAATGGCACATTTTTTATTGATGGCATAAAGTTCTTCAGCTCTTCAATTATCGCTGTCTCAATCTCATATTTATTCATAATTATTACTCCATTCCCAAACTCTAATTTTAATTCTCAGTTCCGGTATATCGACTTACAGGTATTGGCGTACCATTCCCAATAAACATTCCTTCCCTGAAAGCTCTCAGCATAAAAATCGAGGCATCATCTAAAAGTCCGCTATTTTTATCTTCGAGCAGCAGATCAATCTGTGTTGTAATATCTTTAGACGACAACTGTTCTATTCCTCTTTGAATCATCTCAATTCTCTCCGGGTCCGTTCCATCATCCATTACAACTGAATTGTTGAGAATACTTAAACTTGCCGCTATCATTAATGCGCTCCGCCTTGCTGTATCTAATAAAAGTTCTACTTCTTCTGGTGAGAGTGCATACTTCTTCTCTTCCTGATCCTCAACCGTGTTAACAACTTCAACCTCACTTGCCTTAAAGGTGTTTTTGTGTTCAGTGACGATTTGAGTGGCTTTTATGGGTTTATCAAAATCCTTTATTGCAGATATGAACAATTTGAGATTTTCCCACCCAGCCTTCACTTTTGATTTTGCCACTGGAACTACTTTCTCTTCTATCCATATCTCCGCTTTTTCAGTTCCATACTCAAGTAGCTGAGTGGTTGCATCTCTAATCGCGGGAATAACAACTTCATCAATAAGTCGTTCTCCAAGAGAACGCTCCGCTTGTGGGACAGAAATGTATTCGGTTCTTATTAATTCTTCTTCATCCACTTCCAGCAAATCAACGGGACCATTTAAATCATTATTATCATCGGTGAATTGCAATGCAGATTTCGTACCATCCGGATTCACCTTTGTATTTAAGTGACTGCCATCTTTACGAACTACTCTATAAAGTTTCTCGTCTGTATGTTTTTCTGCCATATCAAAACCCTCCTGTCATCTATTCCACTGCCAAATCTGCCTCATAGTATCTAGTGGCTTAAACTGCGGTCGTTTCTGACAACAATCCCAGTGCCACAACCTATGACATCTAATCCGCAGCCTAAACCCTACTGTATTTTTTCGATCATTCACTTTTTCTCCAGTCAGACTAAAAAGTAGATATGTTTCCATGCAAGAAAACCGAGCTTTCCACAAGGCTTCTCTGATGATACTAGCCTCGCAAAAAGCCCGGAAATACGCCACTTTTCAGCCTTTATTTATCTTTTCTTGCCAGCAAACAAACAGTTTCCACATGCCCCCCTTGGCAAAATTGATCCACGACCGCAACCTTCTCAACCTGATACCCAAGCTCTCCCATGCGCTTCACATCTCTGGCTAGCGTCGCTGGATCACAACTCACGTAGACCATCCGCTTTGGCTGCATATCTGCGATTGTCTGTAATAACGTCTCATCACAGCCCTTGCGTGGCGGATCGACAACGATCACATCCGCATATACGCCGTGTTCCTTGTATTCAGCTGGAAGCACTTCTTCTGCCTTGCCAACGAAGAATTGCACATTTTTGATGCCGTTGATCTGCGCATTTACCTTCGCATCGGCGATTGCCTGTGGGACGATTTCCACGCCATACACCTTCGCTGCCTTTTTGCTCAAGAACAGTGAGATAGTTCCGATACCGCAGTACAGATCCCAGACTGTCTCCCCGCCCTGCAGATTGGCATATTCCAATGCCTTGTCATACAGTTTCTTTGTCTGCACCGGGTTTACCTGATAGAACGACAATGGTGATATCTGATATTTCACATCACCGATATAATCCGTAATATAATCCTGTCCCCATAAGGTCCTGCATGTATCTCCCAGAATCCGGTTCGTCTTTTCCTGATTGATATTGATGCTGATGCTCGTCATTCCATCGATCTGGCGTAGCCGCTCTACCAGCACATCCGCATGTGGCAGCTTCGTGCCATTGATGATCAGGCACACCATGATCTCACCGGTTGTAAATCCTACCCTTGTTAAGATATGGCGCATCAGACCAGTATGCGTCTCCTCATCATAAGTTGAAATATTATATTCCTGCAGGAAATCCCGCACACATTTAATAATTGTATCATTGCCCTCCGCCTGAATATCGCAATGCGGCGTGTCGATGATCGTATGGGTTCTTCCTGCATAAAATCCTGTTACGACCTTTCCACCCTTGTCCCGTCCCACCGGGAACTGCGCTTTGTTCCGGTAATTCCACGGATTTTCCATGCCGATGATCGGCTCCATCAGATCTTCCGGATGCTCGATTCCACCGATACGCGAAAGACAGTTCTTAACTTTGTTCCATTTGTAATCAAGCTGTTTTTCGTAGCTCACATGCTGCAAGGTACAGCCTCCGCATGGTCTTGCCACCGGACATTTCGGTTCTACACGATATGGTGACGGCTTAATTACTTCCACCAACCGCGCATACACATACTGCTTTTTGACCTTCGTGATTGCGGCACGGATCGTATCGCCCATCACGGCATCCTTCACGAATACTGCGATGCTTCTGCCGTCCTCAGTCGCTACATGTCCGATTCCTTCGCCGTCTGTTCCCATATCCTCTATCACTAATTCTATGCTATCGTTTTTCTTCACTTTCGTTCCTCTTTTTACCTAAACTATATTTATAAATTCAACTAATCATAGTATACTATATTTATAATTTGAAAGAAAGCAACAAATAATCAAACATCAAGATGTTCTGTAATTTGTAGATATATGATTGCGTTTCAATACATCTCATATTACTGCAATGAAATACCAACATATCCACAAATTCCACACACCGCAAAGGAGGGTTCACCATGTTCCAGTCCATTGAATACAAACACCCGAAATTCTATCAGGTATTCCGGATCTTCATCGTTATCCTCGCGTCCATCATCTTCGCATGGAACCTGTGCTGTTTCGCACGTCCTGCGGGATTATTTCCGGGCGGTTTCTCCGGATTATCTCTGCTTCTGCAGGAGATCTTCCAGAAATTCCTGCACATTCATGTTCCATACACACTGCTGAATGTCCTGTTAAATATCATCCCAGTCTACATCGGGTTCAAATTCATCGGACGGAAATTCACACTCTACTCGATTCTCACGATCATTCTGTCGAGTATTTTCGTCGACATACTGCCTGCCTATGTATTTACACAGGACGCCATGCTGAACAGTGTGTTCGGCGGTCTGATCAACGGATTCGCCATCAGTCTGTGTCTAAATGTCGGCACAACAACCGGCGGTACAGACTTCATCAGCATCTATCTGTCCCAGCGCAAAGGAATTGATGCCTGGAACTATATATTATTTGGAAATGTCATGCTGCTGATTCTGGCCGGTTACCTCTTCGGCTGGTCGATTGCGCTTTATTCGATCATCTTCCAGTTCTGCAGCACACAGGCGATTCAGATTCTTTATAAACGATACAAAAAAGAAACATTATTTATCATCTCGGATTACTCCGAACAGATCTATAAAGCAATACGGGAAACAACCAACCACGACGCCACGCTGTTTCAGGGCATCGGCTGTTATGAAGAAAAAGAGAAAACTTTGATTTACTCTGTCATCAACACAGAAGCAAAACGCCAGCTCATTCCTCTGATTCGTTCGATTGATTCACATGCGTTTATCAATATCGTCAAAACCGAAGAACTCGCTGGCAGATTTCATGATATACCAAATGATTAGTTTATCTTTGCTATAATTTCATCCAATATCGCATTTGCGACATCTTCTTTGCTCATCAGAGGGAGTTCTTTTTCTCCCTCTTTTGTTATGAGTGTCATAATATTCGTATCCACGCCGAATCCGGCACCCTCTACCTTCAGGTTGTTCGCAGCAACCATGTCAATATGCTTCTTCTCTAACTTCTTCTTTGAATTTTCTACCATATGCTCTGTCTCCATAGAAAATCCGCAGATAAACTGTCTGTCCTTCTTATGCTCGCCAAGATATGCCAGAATATCCTTTGTTCTTGTAAGTGGAATAGCCATGCTGCCATCCTGCTTTTTGATCTTTTCATCGCTGACATTTTCCGGACGGTAATCGGCAACCGCCGCTGCCTTGATGATGATATCCATATCCGCGCTCCGGCTTGTCACTGCCTCATACATATCTTCCGCTGTAACAACCTTCACCATATCGACAAACAATGGATCCTCCAGATTCGTCGGTCCAGCCACAAGTGTAACCTTGGCGCCACGGAATGCCGCCATACGTGCCAATGCATACCCCATCTTGCCGGTCGAATGATTCGTGATATAACGGACCGGATCGATGGACTCCTGTGTGGCACCTGCTGTCACAAGCACCTTCTTACCTGCAAGGTCTTTGTCCATTGCGCAGGCACGGATAATATAATCCACAAGTACATGCTCCGGTGGAAGCTTTCCTTTGCCGATATCCCGGCATGCCAGATATCCTTCGTCCGCCTCGATGATTTCATATCCATAGGAGGCAAGCTTCTTCATGTTATCCTGCACGATTGGATTCTCGTACATATGTACATTCATGGATGGGGCAAGCATAACCGGACAGGTTGCAGGAAGCACACAGGTCGTGAGCATATCATCCGCAATTCCATTCGCGATCTTGCCAACGACATCCGCACTTGCAGGTGCGATCAAGATTGCATCCGCCTGCGTACCGAGCGCGATATGCGGTACATGCAGTTCCATGCAACGGTCAAATGTATCTGTATAACAGTGGTTTCCTGTCAGTACTTCAAATGTCTCCGGTGTGATAAAATGTGTCGCATTCTCTGTCATCACAACATGGATGTCTGCATGCAGCTTGGAAAGCATGCTTGCAACATTCGCCATCTTGTAGGCTGCGATACCACCACTCACACCAAGTACGATCTTCTTTCCTGTAAGCATAATGTTCCTCCTAGTCCAAGGTATATTTCACATATCCTCTAGTCTACCATGTTTCTCGTAATTTGTCAGTCTCGAAATCTTATTCTCCTCATCCACAAATACAACCTTCGGCTTATGTGTCTGTACCTCTTCCGGCGTCATATCTGCATAGCACATAATGATGATCTTATCTCCGACACACACCTGTCTTGCGGCAGCGCCGTTTAAGCAGATCATGCCGCTCTCACGCTCACCGGCGATCACATACGTCTCGAAGCGATTTCCATTTTCGATATCGACGATCTGCACCTTCTCATATTCGAAGATGCCAGCCGCCTCCATCAGAGTCTCATCAATCGTGATGCTGCCGACGTACTGCAGTTCCGCCTGCTTAACCGTTGCGCGATGTATTTTACTTTTCAGCATATTGACTGTCATACATGTTTCCTCCTCTAAACTGTATAGTGGAAATTATCAATAAGTCTTGCCTCGCCGCCGATATTGACTGCGATTGCACACAGGATGTCACCCTTCAATGTGTCGATGCTCTGCATGGTCATACCATCTACGATCTCCACATAATCGATCGTTGCAAGCGGCATTGTGTTGATCAGGTCGGTCATAGCCTTCTTGATCTTCGCTGCGTCACGCTCGCCATCTTCTACCATCTTCTTACCAAGGAAGATTGCCTTGGACAGGATCACTGCCTGCTTTCTGGACTCCGGGGAAAGGTATGTATTTCTGGAGCTCTTTGCAAGTCCGTCTGCTTCACGGATGATCGGGCATCCAACGATTTCGATATCCATGTTCAGATCGGTAACCATACGCTTGATTACAGCGAGCTGCTGTGCATCCTTCTCACCGAAATATGCCTTATCCGGCTGTACAATATTGAACAGCTTATTCACTACCGTACATACACCACGGAAATGAACCGGGCGGGACAATCCACACAGTGCATTGGTAAGTCCGTTCATATCAACGAAAGAGCAGAAACCATCCTTATACATTTCCTCCGGTTCCGGATGGAATATCAGACTTGCGCCGGCTGCCTCGCACAGCTTTGCATCTGCTTCCAGATCTCTTGGGTAGCTTGCCAGATCCTCAGTCGGTCCAAACTGCATTGGATTTACAAATACGCTGACTACAACCGCATCATTTTCTGCAACTGCCTTGTCGATCAGGCTCTTATGTCCCTCATGCAGATATCCCATTGTCGGCACCAGACCAACCTGCTTGCCCTCCTTCTTCCATGCCTTGACTCTATCCCGAACTTCCTTCACCGTTGTTACGATTTCCATGTTATTTCTTCCTTTCAATATTCAAAGTTTTATTGTAAAGCAACGAAAACATAATAGGTGTATATGGAGTTGTACATAATTCAAATTTTAGCGCAGACCGTTGAAGCACGCTGGTACTTAACAAGTGACAACCTGTTGTCACGAGTTTAGTACCATTGCGTGCTGAATCGAGCGAGAGCGCGTCTGCGTGGAATTTGAAATTATGTACAACTCTTTTAGAACACGTAAATGTTTTCGCACCTTAGTACAATTTCTCGATTACATCATCTGCGATCGCATAAGTATGCTCTGCGGAAGGATATGTGCCTTCCTTTACTTCCTTGATATACTGCCCGAATCCCTGCTTCATCATCGCGCCGGTCTCTGCAAACCGCTTTACGAACTTCGGTGTAAAATCACTGAACATGCCAAGCATATCCGCATACACAAGTACCTGTCCGTCACAGCCATTTCCGGCACCGATACCGATCGTTGGAATATCTAACTTCTCTGTCACAAGCGTAGCCAGCTTCTCCGGTACACATTCGAGTACCACTGCAAATGCACCCGCATCCTGTACAGCCAGCGCATCGTCGATCAGCTTCTGTGCAGCCGCTTCCGTCTTGCCCTGTACCTTGAATCCACCAAATGCATTGATAGACTGTGGGGTAAGTCCGATGTGTGCACACACCGGGATACCTGCCTGTGTGATTGCTTTAATCTGTGGTGCCACTTCCACACCACCCTCTAATTTCACTGCATTGGCACGGCCTTCCTTCATCAGACGTCCCGCATTTACAACTGCATCATAGACGGATGTCTGATAAGACATAAACGGCATATCGATCACGACCAAGGCTTCCTTCGCACCACGTGCAACCGCTGCGCCATGATGGATCATATCTTCCATTGTTACGGAAACTGTGTCCTCATAGCCAAGCACGACATTTCCGAGGGAATCGCCGACCAGAATCGAATCCACGCCAGCCTCATCCATCAGCTTGGCTGTCGAATAATCATATGCTGTCAACATTGTAAGCTTCTCGCTGGAAGCCTTTGCCTTTGCAAAAGTAGTTACTGTTTTTTTCATGGTTTACTCCTTCATATCCAATATAGTTTGAATTGCCTGACTGTCCACATTACACAATTGCTTCGAAAGCAGCCGGTACACCTCGCGCGCATCGCCGTCAAGTGCCTGTAGATGCTTCTCCACCGTTGCCACATCACCGCGGCTGACCGGTCCCGTCAATGCTTTCTCGCAGCCAAATCGTTCCATATTCTCTGCATTATTTGCAAAGAGCGGCATCAGTGCGTGTTCTGCCTCCTCCGGTGTGAATCCGCACTCCGAAAGAAGGGTTGTCCCCATCTTATATAGTCCGATCACCAGATTGCTTGCAAATACTGCCGATGCATGATATTTCGCCTTTTGGTCTGCGGAAATCTGCCGGATCGTATGTCCCATTTTCTCAAACAGGCATATGAGCTCCTGCGTCTTCGTTCCTTCGCCTTCAATCGTCATGTAACAGTCTTGGAAATGTATGTAGGAATCCGTCTTCGAATTCACTGCATAAATAGGATGTATTGAATACCCGCTTACGCGACTACCCATACCAGAAAATATACGTGAGGAAAGAGCCCCACTTGTATGAATCATCGTTTTTCCATCCAGACACACCGAACTAGCTGCAATTTCCTCTGCCACGTTCGCGATCTGTCCGTCCGGAACCGTTAAAAATATAGTATCACACACCTGAACCAATGTCTCCATGTCTTCATAGTATTTCGTACCAGTAAATCTCGCTGCCTCTCTCGCACTCTCCGGATTCCGACTATAGAAGCCCTCCACACAGAGCATCTCTGCATGTGACTTTGCGAAATCGGATAAATGTCTGCCGAGCGTAAAGCCCATTCTGCCAGCTCCAATCAATCCAATCTTCATACCATCACCTCTTCTTTCTGACCAAAGGGATGTGCACCATATTCATTTCCCAGTATAGTTTCTCTCGAATACCATCCATTTCGCAATATAACATTTCAATTATCATTTGTAAATATATTTTTGGGGGATAATTGTATAGAATTTGATACAATCATACATACGGAAAAAAATGCATAAAAAAGACATCCTGCAAGATTTCTCTCACAGAATGTCTCTGATTTTTATATAGAGATTTTCCGATTACTCCACACTGTAGTTTGGTGCTTCCTTTGTAATCTGGATATCATGTGGATGGCTCTCCTTCAGAGAAGCGGCTGAAATCTCAACGAACTCTGCCTTCTCATGAAGCTCCTCGATTGTCTTCGCACCACAGTAACCCATACCTGCACGAAGTCCACCAATCAACTGGAATACAGTATCTTCAACCGTACCCTTGTATGCCACACGACCTTCGACACCTTCCGGTACAAGCTTCTTTGCATTTGCCTGGAAATAACGGTCTTTACTACCATTCTCCATCGCTGCGATACTACCCATACCACGGTATACCTTGTATTTTCTTCCCTGATACAGCTCGAAATCTCCAGGGCTCTCATCCGTACCCGCGAAGAGGCTACCCATCATACATACATTCGCACCGGCTGCAAGTGCCTTTGTGATATCGCCGGAATACTTGATACCGCCATCTGCGATAACTGGGATTCCTGCTGCATGTGCTGCCTCATATGCCTGCATGATTGCTGTAATCTGTGGAACACCGATACCGGCTACGATACGCGTTGTACAGATAGAACCAGGTCCGATACCGATCTTTACGGCATCCACGCCTGCATCGATCATAGCCTGTGTACCGGACTTTGTAGCTACGTTACCAGCGATAACATCAAGATCCGGATACTTCTCCTTGATCATAGCAAATGTCTTAAGAACGTTCTCAGAATGTCCATGTGCTGTATCGATAACGATTGCATCTACCTTGGACTTTACAAGCTCGTCTACTCTGTCGCAGATATCCGGTGTAACACCAACGGCTGCGGCACAGAGAAGTCTGCCCTGTGCATCCTTGGCTGCATTTGGATACTTGATCTGCTTCTCGATATCCTTGATTGTAATAAGTCCCTTCAACATCATGTTATCATCTACGATAGGAAGCTTCTCTTTTCTGGCTTTTCCGAGAATTGCCTTTGCCTCCTCGAGTGTGATACCCTCTTTTGCTGTAATGAGATTCTCAGATGTCATGGACTCCTTGATCTTCTTTGAGTAATCTGTCTCGAACTTCAAGTCACGGTTCGTGATAATACCTACCAATTTGCCGTTTTCTGTAATCGGCACACCGGAAATGCGGAACTTCGCCATCAGCTTATCTGCATCATCAAGTGTATGCTCCGGTGAAAGAGAAAATGGATCAGAGATAACTCCGTTCTCTGAACGTTTTACTTTATCAACTTCCTCTGCCTGCTGCTGAATCGACATGTTTTTATGAATAACTCCGATTCCACCCTGTCTGGCCATGGCGATTGCCATTCTGTGCTCTGTGACAGTGTCCATACCGGCACTCATAAGAGGAATATTCAACCTGATTTTCTTTGTGAGCTGTGTTGATAGAACAACGTCATTTGGAATAACACTTGAAAACTGTGGTACTAATAAAACATCATCAAATGTGATTCCCTTACCAATAATCTTACCCATTTGTCTTTTTCCTTTCCTTTCTTTAGTCTGATTATATTAGGTAATTCGAACCGATGAAGGTTCAGGTATTACTTATCCTCGTAAACGCAGATGTAAAGTCCGATGTATTCTTCCCCGCCATACATCAAAGGTACTTTAATTCCATCTATATCCGACTTCAACTGTAAGTCATTGCCATATACAGCAAGCGGCGGCGTAATATCGATGATAATTCCAAGTGTGGAAAAAATCGTTGCCGTATTCCCCATAATCATATTCCCCAGTTCATTTAATGCGGAGGATGCCATCTCATCCAACTCATTCACTGGCATTCCGAACATCATACGGGATGCAATATCCTTTGCATTGTTCTCCCGGATTGCCAGAATTACCTGACCTTTCATTTCTCCCACTACGCCGACCTGAATTGCATAATATTTGTCATGTAAATGAAAATCTGTCATCTCAGGCTTGCCAACTGTCAACTTCACCTGAGTAACACTTTCTACAATAGAAATACTCGACTGCAAAAAAGGGTTAATGTGCTTTACATCAATTGCAGGTACCATGTGCCCTCTCCTTAGTATTAATTTGAAATAGGTTAACGATAATTATAGCATACCTCTATCGAGTATTCAAACACTAAATCCAAATTGTTGTTAATTTTGTCATTAAATCCGTGTATCTGTCCCTCAATGAAATGTATAGTCCGAAGATGAGCTTAAAACATGTCCCGAGTCATCCACCTGTTTGACTGTGATTAAGGCTCCATCGCTTAATGTCTGATCCTGTACCATCAATGTATTTCGATCAACATAGACCGTTTCTAATTGATCCTCGCCATCATACACCTTGGAATATTCATTGAAGTTTCTTCCCCGTACCACGGCATGATCGCCCTCGTTGGAAACCCGGCTGATTCCAATCTCCTCCAGTCCCATAATCATCGGTTTTTCCCCAACTTCCGGAACCGGCGACTGACCATCATAGACATAATCATCTCCAAACAGCATATCATATGCCAGCAATGTCACCGCATGGTCAAGTTCTTCTTCGTTATCCTGATACAAGCAGTGTGCCCGCTGCACATATCCCATATTCAGATTCAATGCTTTAAATATCTTCGTTGATATATCACTTGCACGAATATCTTCATCCGGAATGTCCAGATTCATGTTATTGACCAGAATATATTCTGTCTGGAACTGGCTATGTGGAAGCTGATCATCGTCAAATGTGATCGTTGGCAGATGATCGCCATACAGCAACAACACATACTCCTCGCCAGTGTTATCCAGAGCCGTGATCAGATCATGGATCATCTGATCCATCTCATGTAACTGGTTGACATAATAAGTAAGCTGATTTTCCTTCACCGGATCCTGTGGATAGCTGACCTTGATTTTCTCATCACAGGCACCTAACTCCTCCGGATATTTGCCATGTCCCTGTACGCTGATTGTGAATACAAAATCCGAACCCTCTGTGCTTCGCAGACAGTTCTTGATGTTATCCACCAGCACTTGATCCTTCGCCCATCCGGTTGAAGTTTTCTGTACATTATACATATATTCCAGTGAGATAAACCGCTCAAATCCCATCTCATTGTAGACATCCTTCCGGTCATAGAAGGATGACTTATTATTATGCATCGCGAAGGTATGATACCCTTCCTTCTCCAGCAGACTGCACATGCCCTCCACCGGCACTTTATTGACCGTTGTCTTATATGGATACTCGCCGGCTCCAAAATATGCGGAGCGGATTCCCGTCAGCACCTCAAATTCGGAATTTGCAGTGCCGGCACCAAGCGCTGGCATCGTGAAATATCCGGATGGGAATTTTTCTTTCAGTTTCGTGAAATTCGGAATCGGATTTTCTGAGAGCGTCAATCCCTCTACCACATTCGGATCGAAGAAGGATTCTAACTGTACACAGACAATATTCGGTGTTTTTTTCTTTGATTCATCCGCATCGAATTCTTCGCTGTTTAATTCATTTTTCAAATGAAGCATCGTCGATTCATCATAATCATCCGGCTTCGAAATACCATTGTCAATAATACTGTTCGTAAAACAATACGCAAACCCATAATCCTGATATGCCATACCGAGATTTGCAAAATCATCCGAGATAATGTTATGGCTCACGTTAAAGTTCGTAAAGAACATAATGCCAATCCACATAACAATACAGACAACCATCGTCCGCATGACATGCTTTTTCCCCTCAAACTTCGGAGATTTCCGGAACAGGATTACGATTCCGGCGATCACCGCCACCGCTGCCACGACCAGAAGCACCTGCTGTACCTTGGAGAAATATACGTCCAGCATGGATATCACATCCTTCACCATCAGAAGGTCAATCGCTGCAAATGGTGTGATACGATAGCCAAGTACCACAAAGTTTGCAAAACCGCAGATCAGCCAGACAATACTGATCAGCACGATACCGAATACCCGCTTTCTTAAGAACAGCGCAAACAATAAGGTAAAGAATATGATGGAGGTATTATACAAAAATACGATTGGCGAAGATACCATAAACTTCACACCAAGTACCAGCGACCGCCTGCCCAATATCTCCATAAGAAGCTCCAGGCCAAATGCAATCAGAAAACACCGTGCGATCCATGTCTGAATCGAATATTTCAAAAAATGCTTTACCTTTGACCAGAACGATGAATTTGCATCCACTTTCTCAGGTACTTCTTTTTCTTCATTCTTGACAATCTCTTCAGACCCGGTTTTCGTTTCTCCATTTTTTACGATTTCTTCAGACCCGATTTTCGTTTCTTCTTTTGTTTCTTCCTGATCCTTTATTATCTTCTCAGACATTTTACCGCCCCTTCAATAATAATCTTTATAATGATACTCAATTATAGGAGAAATGCCTGTATAAAGCAAGCTACAATTTTAAAATTTTTTTCAAAAAATTGTTGACACATATAGAACTACTATGCTAATATATAACACGTCGTCGGTACGAAGTACAAAACGACAAAATGCGCGAGTGGCTCAGCGGTGGAGCACCTCCTTGCCAAGGAGGGGGTCGCGGGTTCGATTCCCGTCTCGCGCTCTCAAAAATTAAATAGTTTGTTTTATTTGCGCGAGTGGCTCAGCGGTGGAGCACCTCCTTGCCAAGGAGGGGGTCGCGGGTTCGATCCCCGTCTCGCGCTCTTTTTTATTCTCCGTAAAGCATTGATAATACTAGCTTTACGGATTTTTTATTTTATGCAATTTGAGTCCGTTTGAGTCCGCGTTTGGAGTATTTTCTTCTTTTTTCATATACTTGCTCCAAACAGAAAATTTGCTACTGATTAAAATTTCAGCCTGCCAGCAGGAATTCATAAAGTGAAAACAGGAATGCTTTCATAAACCGCATTCCTGTCTCCACCATAATTTCTAAAAAGCTCTATATAATCATATCTAATAATCATATCCACAATCAAAACTATAATTATCAGAATGTTCAGCCCTTATTCCTACAAAGAATCCACAAACCGCATAAACGCAACCTGTCCCTCTTCTGTCCGCTTATATACGCCTGCACATTCAAGTACCTTTACGAATACCTTGCTGATCTCGTTGTGCAGGATCTCTGTGATATTCTCCGCGGTAATCTCATAGTTGCCAATCCATGAATCTACCCAGTCTGCGTGCTTCTCAATGAGTGCATTCTTGCGGATATCCTCTCCTGCTAATATCGCCTTGGATAATTCTGCCATCTCGCCCTTCAGACGTGCCGGAAGTACCGCAAGTCCCATAACCTCGATCAGACCGATATTCTCTTTCTTGATATGATGCAGGTCTGCCGATGGATGATAGACGCCCCACGGACATTCTTCGGTTGTGATATTGTTCCGGAGCACAAGATCCAATTCGAGCTTATCGCCGTGCATCCGCGCAATCGGTGTGATTGTATTGTGTGGGACACCATCCGTCTCACTGAAGATAAATGCATCCGCATCCGTGTATGCTCTCCAGCTTGTAAGGATATGGTCGGCAGCTTTCGCCATCACTTCCATATCATCCCCCTGCAGACGGATGACTGACATCGGCCATTTCACGATACCGGCTGTGATACTCTCAAATCCCGGAATCACAAACTTGCGCTCATAATCTGCCTTTGCCATTGCGAACACATAGCCACCACCCTGAAAATGGTCATGGCTCAGGATCGAACCACCGACGATTGGAAGGTCTGCATTGGAACCAGCCATATAATGTGGGTACTGTCTGACAAAATCCAAAAGTTTGCGGAACACCGCATAATCAATCTTCATTGGGATATGCTGCTCATTGAAGATGATGCAATGCTCGTTGTAATATACATATGGCGAATACTGCAAATAATAGTTCTGTCCATCCAGCTTGATCGGGATTACACGGTGATTCTGTCTTGCCGGATGTGAGAAATGTCCTGCGTAGCCTTCATTCTCCTTGCAAAGCAGGCAAGCCGGATATCCGGATTTCTTCGCCTGTCCGGCCTTCGCGATATCGCGCGGATCCTTCTCCGGTTTTGACAGATTGATCGTGATGTCGATCGGACCATATTCGGTGTCAGTCACCCATTTCTCATCTTTTGCGATACGGTCTTTCCGGATATAGTTCGTCGCCTGACTAAACTGGTAATAATAATTGGTTGCTTCCTTCGGGCTTTCCGCATAACGCTTCGCGAATTCTGCCCGTACCACACTTGGCGGTGGCGTAATGCAGCCCATGATCTTCGTGTCGAACAAATCCTTTGCCGTTATGGTATCTTCTTTCATAATGCCATTTTCATGCGCATATGTCATCATGTCCTCTAAAATCTCACAGACAGCTCTTGACTCTGTAATCTCCGGGTTCTCCTCATACTCCATTACATCAAACAACTCCAGCAGACGGTTCGTCGCATACACCTCATCTGCCTCGCAGATCAGACCATTGTTCTTACCATATATCACTAATTCACGAATCAGATCTGTAATCATAGTGATTCCTCCATTCTTTATCTTCCATCTTATTTTACAAGCAAAACGTCCGTTTCATCTAAACCAGCGATTTTATATACAAAAATTACGCCAGCACCTTCATACCACCATACTTACGGATCTTAAGCACCTTGCACGCATCTGCACCGAACAACCGATCCATCGCTGCACGATATCCGGATACAGCCTCGTTTTTCACAAATGCCTGAATCGTACCTGCGAATCCACCGCCATGCACACGGGCAACGCCAGCTCCACCTGCAAGCGCGATCTCGCTGACCGCCAGCGCCAGTGACACGTTCTGATGCATCACATCATGGCTTGTGTAGACATTCTGCAGATATTTGAACGAAGAATCGCCGGATTCCTTTACCTTCTGCAGGAATGCATCGATATTACCTGCCTTTAACGCATCTATTTCCTCTTCTACACGCACATCCTCACATAAGAAATGCAGGGCTCGCAATACGGCGCGATCACCAAGCTTCTCGCGCAGCTCCTGTGCGTGGCTTAAGATATCCTCAATCGTAAGTCCAAGAAGGACTTCCTTGCCAAAATATGATGCAACGGCTTTCATCTCTGTCGGAATGGCTGCATAATCGGCGGTCAGATCTGCATGGGAGCCCTTCGTATCTGTGATACAAAGGCTGTATCCGTATGCATTCATGTCAAACGCTACTTTCTCCACCTTTGGATTCTTCACATCTGCAAAATCAATGTGTACAAGATTTCCTACCGAACATGCTATCTGATCCATCAATCCGCAAGGCTTTCCGAAATACACATTCTCTGCATACTGTCCGATAATTGCGATTGTGACTGCATCAATCGTGCCATCATTATATAGATAAGAAACAATTGTTCCAATCACTGTCTCGAAGGCCGCTGAAGAGGAAAGTCCTGCACCGATTAAGACATCACTTGTGATATATGCCTGGAATCCGCCAACTGCGTAGCCTCGTTCCTTCGCTCCCGCAAGCACACCCTTAATCAGAGCGGTTGTCGTTTCCTTCTCCTCTTCCTTAAGAGAAAGATCATTTCCGTCAATTACGATCTCATCATAGCCATCCGATACAAGACGAATCTGCATGTCCGGAAGCTTCTTCACGATTGCGATTGCATCTAAGTTGATGGATGTTGCTAGTACCTCACCATGCTGATGATCAGTATGGTTTCCGCCAATCTCACTTCTGCCCGGTGCACTATAGATTTCCACTGCATCTGCTCCATATAACTTCTCATACGTTTCAATCGCTGCCACATAACGATCCTTCTGATATGGAAGCACATCTGCATCCACATAGATATCAAGCAATACATCATCATATGCACCTGCCTGTAGATTCTTCTTTAATTCTGTTGTCTGTATCATATCGTTCCTCCTTTAATCACATGTATAACTATCTCGTTGCAGTAAGTCGCCAGAACCGGTTCCGAATACAATCATACCGGTTCCTCCTTGTTACACCCAATATATCATGTGTTTAGTAAACGTGTCAACCTTTTTACTAAAGTTTACTATAATATTTTTCAAATTAATATAGACTTTTTCATATTATATGTGGTATATTTTGTTTAGTAAACATATTGAAAGGAGTTTTCTATGGCTACCATTCGTGATATTGCAAAAGAAGCTGGCGTATCGGCAGGTGCCGTATCCAGAATTTTAAATAATGATGCTACCTTAAGTGTCGCTCCGGAAACGCGGGAACATGTGCTTGCGATTGCCAGAAAATTAAACTATACCAAATCCTCCCGCACAAAAGCGATGGCAAAAAATACATTTACAATGGGAATCGTACTCTGGTATACGGCGGAGCAGGAATTAAAGGACAGCTACTATCTCCGAGTCAGACAGGGTGTGGAAGATTTTTGTATGAAAAATGCCATCCGCGTCGTACGTTTTTTTCCAAATGAACCGGATGGTCTTAAGCAGCTTGCCTCCGTGAATGGATTAATCTGTCTTGGCAAGTTCTCCAAAAAAGAAATTGATACATTTCTTGGCATCTGCAGTAATATTGTATTCCTGGATATGGTTGTCGATGAATATAACATTACATCCTTAACGCTTGATTTTGAGCGTGCCGTCTATGACGTCATGGACTATCTGACCGGACTTGGTCATACGAAGATTGCCCTGCTTGTCGGGTGTGAATATGTCGGAGATGGGGAACGTCTTGTTGACGCAAGAACTGTCGCTTATAAGAAATACATGGAGCACCGGGAAATGGATGCCGATACATATGTGCGGGAAGGCAGCTTCACTGCCAAATCCGGCTATGATATGATGATGGATCTGCTTGACAGCAGCAACCTGCCAACAGCTGTATTTGCCGCAAATGACGCAATTGCATTAGGTGCTATGAAAGCAATCAAAGAAAGAGGTTATAAAATCCCACGGGATATCTCCATCGTTGGATTCAACGACGAAGAGTCCAGTACGTTCATAACCCCTCCGCTTACGACCATTCATGCCCCATCCTATGATATGGGACAGCATGGTGCGAATCTTGTCTATGTTGCATCGAACTTAAGCATCAAGACACCTTTAAAAGCTAAAATTCCATGTCCGCTTGTCATCCGGGAATCCTGCGCCCGCGTCAAAGAGAACTGCTGATAGTTTTACTCAGATAACAAAATTTCTTTTGCCCGGCTGTACTTCTCTCTCCAATGCAGAATCTGCTTTTCGGAGCAGCCGGCCGCCTTCGAGCGGATCTCATCGGAATTATGCGCGAGATCTGCGAGTTTTACTTTCTTTGCTATCACATTCGGTTTCAGATTCCGGACATAATCATAATAATCAACGGATTTGTCATGTGTCAGGAGACATACAGCTTCCGTTACTGCCGGAGGAAACGCCTGTTCTAACTCCGCAAGTGTGACTTCCGTATCTTCCACAACATCATGAAGAAGTGCCACCGTACAGCTTATCTCCTCATCCATCTGTTCTGCCAGATGAATCGGATGAAAGATATACGGCACACCACTTCTGTCCACCTGACCTTCGTGTGCTTTGTAAGCAAGCTTCATTGCTTTGATTGTCATACTCGTATAAATCACAGATTTCCTCCCATATATCTATCCCCGGTAAATCAATACATAATCGTCTGTGGCAAGCCTTCTCATAGAATTAAATTTCTAATCATTTGCACCCGGCATCTCGTAGAAAGCTTCGGTCTCATCGATATCATTCACCGGTGGCTTTAAGCCTTCGATCGTGATGTTGTGCTTCTGTGCATAATCCCAGAGTGCTGCATGAACTGCCTCCTCTGCAAGCAGGGAACAGTGTACCTTGACCGGTGGCAATCCGCCAAGTGCTTCCATAACTGCCTTATTCGTAAGCTTCAATGCTTCCTGGATGGACTTGCCCTTGATCATCTCCGTTGCCATACTGCTTGTTGCAACAGCGGCACCGCAGCCAAATGTCTTGAACTTGCAGTCACGGATGATCTGGTTGTCATCGACATCAAGATAAATACGCATAATATCGCCACATTTCGCATTTCCGACTGTACCGACACCACTGGCGTTCTCGATTTCTCCTACGTTTCTTGGGTTGGTGAAGTGTTCCATAACTTCTTCACTGTAATCTATAATCTGACTCATCGTCATTACCTCCTAAATATAATCAGTATCCCGTGTATGAACTTACTGCTTGTTCTTCTTTACGAAGTCCTCGTAAAGCGGTGACATACTGCGCAGACGCTCTACAACCGTCTTGATTGCCTCTACTGTATAGTCGATTTCTTCCTTTGTTGTCTCATCGGATAATGTCAGGCGAAGTGATCCGTGTGCGATCTCATGTGGCAGACCAATGGCAAGCAATACATGCGATGGATCGAGTGATCCGGATGTACATGCGGAACCACTGGATGCACAGATACCCTTCTGGTCGAGCATGATCAGAAGTGACTCACCCTCGATGAACCGGAAGCTGAAGTTTACGTTGTTTGGCAGACGCTTTACCTTGTCGCCATTTAACTTCGTATATGGAACCTCATCTAAGACACGCTTGATCAGGTAATCACGCAACTCGACTTCCTTCTTTGTACGCTCTTCCATCTTCTCTTTTGCAAGTGTTGTCGCACGGCCAAAGCCTACGATACCCGGTGTATTGTGTGTACCGGCACGCTTTCCACGCTCCTGTGCACCACCATGGACAAAGGACTCAATCTGCACACCATTTCTAAGGTACATGATACCGATTCCTTTTGGTCCGTTGATCTTATGACCGCTGGCAGAAAGCATATCAATATGGCATTCATCCACATTGATTGGCACATGTCCATATGCCTGTACCGCATCTGTATGGAAGAGAACCTTATGCTTCTTCGCGATCTCGCCAATCTCCTTGATTGGCTGGATGCTTCCGATCTCGTTATTTGCAAACATCACCGAAATCAGAATTGTATCCTCGCGGATTGATTTTTCAAGCTCATCTAATTTGATGATACCATTTTCATCCACGCCGACATACGTAATCTCATAACCAAGCTTCTCTAGATACTCGCATGTATGCAGGATTGCATGATGTTCGATGGCAGACGTGATGATATGTTTTCCTTTCTTTCTCTGGGAAAATGCGATTCCTTTCAAAGCCCAGTTATCTGACTCGCTTCCGCCACCCGTGAAATAAATCTCATTTGGCTTTGCGCCAAGAAAATCCGCAACTTCCTTTCTGGCATCTTCCACCGCTTTCTTGCTCTCGCCGGCAAAGCGGTATACACTTGCCGCATTTCCATAGTACTCTTCGAAATACGGATTCATTGCTTCATATACTTCCGGTGCAACTTTCGTTGTCGCCGCATTATCTAAATAAATTAACTCACTCATTGCTATGAATGCCTCCTTAATTCTTTACTTTTGTCCATGAAAAATTATAATCAGACATGTTTCAAAAGTCAACGAAACCACCCTCATTTATAATGAGAATAAATTTCATTTGCAGTGCTTTTCATACTGCTTCAAGATCTCAATATAGCGGCTTCCAAGATGGCTGAGCGGGATTCCCTTCCGTTTCAAATACCCAATCGTCATCGTCTCCTCGGCTGCAAACGGTACTGCCGTATACCCATCGCCGTTTAACTCCTCACAGATAATACCGGAACATAAGGTGTAGCCGTTTAACCCTGTCATCAGATTTAACATCGTCGCACGGTCGTCCGCCTTGATCGTCTGCTTATATTCGAGGTTACTTAATACCTCCTCCGCAAAATAAAAGGAATTCTTATTGCCCTGCTCAAATGACAGGCACGGATACGGTTCTAAATCCGAGAAGGAAATGGACTCCTTCCCCGCAAGTGGATGTCCACTTGCGAGATACACATAAACCGCACAGTCAAACAACGGTTTAAACTCCAGTTCATTTGCATCAAATACCTTCTGCATGGCTTTCTGGTTGAAGCTGTTCAGATACAGGATGCCAAGCTCACTCCGGAAATTCTTGACATTCTCGATAACCTCACCGGTCTTCGTCTCATGGACAGCAAGCTCATACTCGTCCAGTGAGAAATTCCGCGCCAGCTTGATGAACGCCTCCACTGCGAAGGAATAATGCTGCATGGATACGCTGAACTTCCGCTTGTGTTCTGCAGCACCCATATATTTTTCTTCCATCATCTGCTGCAGCTCCACCATCTGTCTGGCATAGCTTAAGAACTCTTCGCCCTCGGTTGTCACAACGATACCGCGGTTCGTCCGCAGAAAGATCTCTATCTGTAATTCTTCCTCTAAATCATGAATTGTATTCGATAATGCCGGCTGCGATACAAAAAGCTCGCTCGCCGCCTTGTTCATCGACTTCATATCTGCAATTGTCACTGCATACCGTAGCTGTTGTAATGTCATATGCCACTCCTATTCTTTTCTTTTACTCACACCCTGAATTCCCATCGCAATACCAAATGTCACGACCTCTGTAACCGGAAATGCCATCCAGACACCAGTTACACCAAAAAGCTTCGACAGCATGAATGCCATCAGGCTGATCACAATGATTCCACGCGATACCGCGATCAGGGAAGATGCAAGTGCCTGTCCGGTCGCACTGAAAAATCCCGCCAGTACAATATTGACCGCCGCCACTAAGAACCCTAAGAAATAAATCCGGAGTCCCGGCACGGCAAACTTCGCTAGCTCCGCCGACTGGGCACTGTTGAAGATACCAACCAGTCCCTGTGCGAACACCCATACCGCAGACACAAGCACGATTGACAGGATAACTGCGATCACCAGCGACTGACGTAAGATCTTCTTGACATCCTCTTTGTCGCCATGTCCGTACGAGGTACTCGCAAGTGGCTGTAAGCCCTGCGATACACCATTAAAGATTGCCGTTCCGACGAGTGCAATGTTCGCGATCACACCGTATGCGGCAACTGCATTATTTCCGGATAACGCAAGCAGAATAAAATTAAACACAAGCGTTGTGATACTGTTTGCGATTTCACCGACAAATGCCACTACGCCAAGACCTGCTGCGGAAGCAAGCAGTTTGAAGCTCGGCAGATGCCATTTGAATACGATCGTATTTTTCTTCGATAGATAATGGATCATGCAGATACCGATGCTGATAATCGGTGACACGCCGGTTGCAAGTGCCGCGCCACGCATTCCCATGTGCATCGGGAACATAAATACATAATCAAATACAATATTGAACAAACTGCTGAGTAACGTTGCCGCCATCGCGATATTCGGTGCATTATCATTTCTTACAAACGCAGTAAAGGTATAGTTTGCAATAAAAAATGGAGAAAAAAGCATCGCAATCTGCAGATATTCCGTTCCGATCGACAGGATATCCGCATCCGCTCCCATCAGCTTCAAAATCTCTGCCGGGAAAAAGTTTCCAAGCAGTGTAAATCCGATTCCGATCAGAACCGCGAACATCACAGCATTTGAGAAATACAGCCTCGATGTCTCATTATCGGTCATCTTGCAGAGCGAATACCTCGTTGCGGAACCAATCCCGATTAACGAACCAATGGCAAATAACAACCCATAAACCGGCAGTGTCAGATTCAATGCTGCAATACCAAGGGTTCCATTTGCCACGGAGATAAAAAATGTATCTGCGAGGATGTAGCACGACATGCCCATCATCGCAAATACATTTAAAAATATGAACTTTCTTAGTTTCTTTCCCACGTTCATCTGCTAGTTGCTATTTTCTGTGAAATAACCCTTTCTTCTCATAAGGCTGATGTTCGATGCCAAGCACCTTGTAGCCAAGCTTCTCAACTTCTTCTGTAAATTTTGCATCATCAAAGCCTTCTTCCGCTACGATCACAGTCTCCTTCTTCGCATGGGAAGAAGTGACTTTCTTCACCTTGAAATTATTTCTTACCATGTCGTTCATATGCGACTCGCACATACCACACATCATACCATCGATTTTTGCAATAATCTGTTCCATTTTGTTTTCCTCCTTAAACTACATGAATTTATATAGAATGTCAACCTCTCCTATGCTGTCTCCCGCTGCTTCTTTCCGAATTTGAACAGATTCAGACGAAGTGCATTGGTCACAACACAAAAGCTTGACAGACTCATCGCTGCTGCACCGAACATCGGATTCAATGTCCAGCCAAATAAATGAACCCACGCACCTGCCGCAAGCGGGATTCCTATAATATTGTAAATAAATGCCCAGAAGAGGTTCTCGTGGATATTCCGCAAGGTTGCCCGGCTAAGCCGTATTGCTGCCGGTACATCGGATAACCGGCTCTTCATCAACACGACATCTGCCGCGTCGATGGCAATATCCGTTCCGGCTCCGATTGCGATACCCATATCTGCACGTGTCAGTGCCGGGGCATCGTTCACGCCATCACCGACCATCGCAACCTTTCCTTTCTTCTGCAGATTGGCGATCACAGCCTCCTTACCATCCGGAAGCACGCCTGCGATCACTTCATCGACACCTGCCTGCTTGCCGATTGCCTGAGCCGTCTGCTCGTTATCACCGGTCAGCATGACAACATGGATTCCCATATTTTTAAGCTCCGCGATTGCTTCCGGGCTGTCCTCCTTCATCACATCGGCAACTGCCACCATTCCAAGGATCTTGCCATCCTCCGCGAAGAATAATGGTGTCTTTCCTTCGGATGCATAGACCTCTGCCTGCTTTTGAAGCTCTGCTTCTTCCTCTTTTGCTATCCTGATCTGCCCGGAAATATAGTTCCAGTTTCCACCCTGCAAATGCTTTCCATCGCGGACGCCCATCAGACCATTTCCGGAAACTGCCTGAAACTCCCCGACACCTGCCTCCGTCTGGTTGTTCGCATCGCCCCATGCGATAATCGCCTTCGCAAGCGGATGCTCACTTTTTTGTTCCAGCGCATATGCGGCATGCATCAGATACGCTTCCTCACAGCCTACCGGAAAGATATCCGTTACACGCGGTTCACCCTTCGTGATCGTACCGGTCTTATCGAGTGCAACGATCTGTACCTTGCCTGTCTCCTCCAGCGAAACAGCCGTCTTAAACAGGATTCCATGCTTTGCACCCACACCATTTCCAACCATGATGGCAACCGGAGTTGCAAGTCCAAGTGCACACGGACAGCTGATAACCAGAACGGAAATCGCTCTTGCAAGCGAATATCCTACCGGTCTTCCTACGAGCATCCAGATCACAAATGTCACGATTGCAATGCTGATAACGATTGGTACAAATACGCCGGATACTTTATCTGCGACCTTCGCAATCGGTGCTTTCGTTGCCGCTGCATCACTTACCATATGAATGATCTGTGACAACGTCGTATCCTCGCCGACACGGGTTGCCTCACAGAGCAGATATCCGGACTGATTGAGTGTCGCAGCAGATACTGGATCGCCCGGATTCTTGTCAACCGGGATACTCTCTCCGGTCAGTGCGGATTCATTGACTGCACTGTTTCCTTCCTTGACGAATCCATCCACCGGAATATTCTCGCCCGGACGGACAGCAAATAAATCTCCGATATGAAGCTGTTCGATCGGTACCGTCTGCTCCACACCATCTTTTACTAAAACTGCGGTCTTCGGTGCAAGCTTCATCAAGCCCTTTAATGCATCGGTCGTCCTGCCCTTTGATTTTGCCTCAAACATCTTACCCACGGTTATGAGTGTGAGAATCATCGCCGCAGATTCAAAGTAAAACTCATGCATGTAATGCATGACTTGTGTCTCCTGTCCCTTGACAACCGCATCGGTCATTGCAAACAGTGCATACACACTGTAGATAAACGATGCAGCAGAACCAAGTGCTACGAGCGTGTCCATGTTTGGTGCCCGGTGTATAAGTCCCTTGAATCCATTTACGAAGAACTTCTGGTTTACGACCATAATTGCAATCGTGAACAGAAGCTGTACAAGTCCCATCGCTACGTGATTGCTCTCGAAGAACGGCGGCAGCGGCCAGTTCCACATCATATGTCCCATCGACACATACATGAGCGGGATCAGCAAAACTACCGACGCGATCAGGCGTTTCCGCATCAACGGTGTCTCCGTGTCTTTGAGTGCATCGGCATCTTCCTCCGTGCTGCCGGACTGCTTTCCAGCCTTCATCTTCGAGGCTTTATAGCCGGCTTTCTCGACCGCCCGGATAATCGTCGCTGCATCTGCCGTTCCTTCCACACTCATCGAATTGGTAAGCAGGCTCACAGTACAATCTGTCACGCCATCCACCGCGGAGACCGCTTTCTCGACACGGGCACTGCAGGCGGCGCAGCTCATACCCTTCACTTTATATTGTTCCATGTAATAATTTTTCTCCTTTCCAATGAGTTGTATGGAATTACCTAACATATATTTCCATCTTCACTTCATTAACTTTTGTAAAAGTGTTACTAACTCGTCAATCACTTCGTCGTTTCCTTGGCGGATGTTGTCAGCCACACAGGTTTTTACGTGGTTGGCAAGCAGTACCTTATTGAAGCTGTTGAGTGCGGATGTGACCGCAGAAACCTGTATCAATACATCCGTACAGTATGCATCCTTCTCCAGCATATTCTCGATGCCTCGCACCTGTCCTTCGATCCGCTTCAGCCGGTTCATCAGATCCTTTTTTTCTTTTTCCTGTCGTTCTTTATGTTTCCCAGAACAACAAGGACAATTCTTTTCTTCTTTATTTTCTTCCATACGTCAAATACCCCCTACGGGTATATAATATATACCGGCAGGGGGTATTTGTCAAGTTCACTATTTGATAAGATTTTTCAAGTGTCAACCGTTTGCGAATATACTATGCATATAGAATAATCACGCATACTATTTTTCTTTCACATAACCAGGGGTTGCATTTCTTCCAAGCTTTGCCAGCATTTCCTTGTCGCTTGCAATTGTTGCGCAGGCAACGGTCGTCAGCATATCACCTGTGATCGTTGCAGATGCACCGGACTGGAACGCGATCTCACCATCGTTTGTCAGAAGGGCGCGTCCGGCTGCCAGACGGATATTTGCCTCCGGGTTGATATAACGGAAGAATGCGATCGTACGCAGGATATCATCCTCGGTCAAAGACTCACGATCTTCGAGCGGTGTTCCCTTGATCGGCATCAGCGCATTGATTGGGATTGACTCCACGCCCGCTTCTGCCAGATCAACTGCCATGCTCAGACGATCCTCCCATGTCTCACCCATACCGATGATACCACCAGAGCAAGGACACATGCCCTCTGCCTTAACCGCCTTCAAAGTCTCGATCTTCTGATCGTAAGTATGTGTGGTACAGATATTCGGGAAGTTTCTTCTCGAAGTCTCGATATTATGATGGTAACTTGTCACACCTGCCTCATGCAGACGGTGCAACTGCTCTGGTGTCAGAAATCCCATAGACGCGCAGAGATCGATTTTACATTCATTATGCATCCGCTCAAATGCATGGATGGCTTTCTCGAACTCTTCTCCGGTCAGCGCACGGCCACTTGTTACGATTGAGAACCGGTGTACCCCATGCTCTTCATTGAAACGGCATGCCTCCATGATCTTCTCCTCGTCCAAGAAATCATACACCTCGCAGTTTGTATGATTGTGCGCAGACTGTGCACAGAACTTACAGTCCTCCGGGCATCTGCCGCTTCGACCATTGATGATCGAGCACAGATCTACATCATCACCAATGAAATATTCACGGATCTTATCTGCACCTGCCCGCAGCTCATCCAGATCACATGTCAGAAATATAGACAGATCATCGTCCTTTGTGATTCTTCTTCCCTTTATGATTTCCTCTGCCAGTTCCATCATTGTTGCCATTTTTCTCGTCTCCTTTTTCTCTTGTATTTTCACTCTTTATCATAGTCATCTAAGAAATGATGCTTCACACCATTCTGCTTGTATGCGATCACCGTACTCAGATTCACATTCTCCACACTCTTGAAGATGTTTCCTTCCACAAATGGATTCGTCTTCGCAAGCTCATGGATCAGTTTCTTCACTTCCAGACGTTTGGAATTACTCTGTCCATCCTTATCACATGAAGAACAGGTATCTGTAAATTTGCACGCACACTGGATAAAATGCAGATGGTTCGCATCGCGCCAAGCTTTGATATCGTCCTCACGCACGAGATACAGCGGACGAATCAGTTCCATGCCCTCGAAATTCGTGCTATGGAGTTTCGGCATCATCGTCTGCACCTGCGCCCCATATAACATTCCCATAAGGATTGTCTCAATCACGTCATCATAATGATGTCCTAAGGCAATCTTGTTACAGCCAAGTGCCTTCGCCTGACTGTACAGATGTCCGCGCCGCATACGCGCGCACAGATAACACGGCGATTTCTCGACATGAAAGACTGATTCAAATATATCCGACTCAAATATCGTGATCGGAATATTTAAGTTCTTCGCGTTCGTCTCGATCACCTGACGGTTCTCCGGACTGTAGCCCGGATCCATCACCAGAAACTGCACACCAAAAGGAAACTTATTATGCCTTTTCAGCTCCTGGAACAGCTTCGCCATCAACATTGAATCCTTGCCACCAGAGATACAGACTGCGATATTATCTCCCGGTTTCACAAGTTCATATTCATTGATTGCTTTCGTGAACCTGCACCAGATTTTCTTCCGGAACCGCTTCCGTATGCTCTCTTCCACATCCTTCGCAAAATCCGTATCTGGTTGATCTGCTGGTTCCTGCATGGCAAGCATCAGCCACGCCATATAGCCGCCGTCTAAGTTATAGGCTTCCACACCCTGTTCCCGTAACATCAGCACCGCATCCAGACTTGCCTCTCCACGTTTGCAGTAGATCAGTATCTTGCCTGCATCTTTCCACTCATCAATATACGTGGAAAGCTCTGCCTGTGGTACGGAAATCGCATCCGGCAGATGTCCATATGCATACGACATACTGTCCCGGATATCCACAATCGTATATGCCTTATAATCCTTTAATTCTTCTGGTGAAATATCGTACATGTCCTTATCCTCCGAGCTAAAATCCAGGTAACACGCTTCGAATCAAAACTGTTACCCCTTTTATGTCCGTACTTTTTCAGTTATCTGCATCCGCCACCCATAAACGTCAGAAATTCTACCACATCGCCGTCGTGCAATCTGGTATCTGCGAATTGTTCGCGTTCCACAAAATCATCATTCACTGCCACCTTCACATGCTCTGGCGTCTCTAACTGCTCCTGCGCAATCAGTTCTGCAACGGTGATTCCATCAGCAACTGTTTTATTTTTCCCAGATAATTCTATATTCATGCGGGGTTCCTCCCTGTATAAAAATCATAACTGTTTCCTATTACTTTCTTGCAGGTATACATCGTAGCATCTGCCCGCTGGTATACCTTTTCAAATACATGCTCCCTATCTGGCGCACAAAGTACTGCACCCAGACTGACAGAGATAGCATCCCCTTCCATCTGAGGGATTGCAATATTCCGAATCCGTTCAAAAAATGCCTGTATCATCGTTTCCGCCTGCATTTGTTCCGTTATCTCCGGTGCATATACCGCAAACTCGTCTCCACCAAGCCGCATACAGACACCCGCCTGTTCGAAGGTCTGCTTTAATGCATCTGCAACCTGTATCAAAACCTCATCACCAATACTATGTCCATATGTATCATTGATATGCTTAAACTTATCGACATCAAACAACAGGAACATACCATTTTTCTTCGCCTTTAACAACTTTTCAATCTGTGCTTCTCCATATCCGCGATTACAGATCTTTGTCAAAGCATCCATCCGGGACTGTACAAGCAGACGTTGTTCAAACTTTTTATTCTCTGTAATATTCATGACGCTTGTCAGACTGACACGATCTCCATTTGCCAGCGTAATCAGCTTTGTATGACAGAGCACAAACACATGCTCATCGCCGCGCATGACTTCATATTCCCGCACATACGGCTCCACAAGTGTATCGCGTACTGCCAGATACTTTTCCATCGCCTTTTTATCCACAAAATGGGACAGAAAATCCTCATGTGTAAGCTGTTTTTTCTTTGTCTCATCAATTCCAAGCATATCCAACAACGCACGGTTAATCACAAGAATCCGGTTCGTCTTGATTTCGACGGCAATCACACCGCCACTTTGCATCTGAAGCAGTTCTCCATAAATCTCATTCTGATTTGCCAATGCATGTTCGAGGGCTGCCTGATATTCGAGCTCCTTCTTTTTCTCATCATCAATCAACTGCACACCATAAATTACATTATTCAGATCACCATTTTCCAGTCGGTCAACGACGATAAAATTCGCACGGCACCACTTGTCTGTGGAGCTGTAAAACTCATGGCTGATATAGTCACAGTGCTTCATCCGCTCATTTAACGTTGTAAGCTCGGAAAATGCAAGTGTGCCACCCCAATACTGCGCATCTGTCATATGCTCCATCGCGGTACGCATCTGTTCTGAAGCATGCTCCGTCTGCTTGACATATTTTCGCACATCACTGTTACTGTTAAATTCTTTCTGTGTATCCGCCGGAATATTCACCAGATACATGGAAATATATATACGTGCCAGCGCATTGATCACACGCTGTTCCAGTGTGATTCGCTTCTGAATATCGTTTACGATCAGCGAAGCAACAGACCGGAGCAATGACAGTGTATAAGTGTTTTCGTTCGGATTATCCACACCGATAAATCCGATCAGCTTCGTCTCTGAATAAAGCGGTGCCACCATCAGACTCTCTACGCCCTGCATTTTAAGCAGCCGGTACTCCTCAGAGTTTTCATCCAGTTCTCCATCTCTGGAATTTAAGTACACCTCTCCCTGCTCCTCAAATAAAACCAACCACCGGTCGATCGTGGATATCTCAAGGTTCTGCAGCATATCTTTCTCTGGTGTGATTCCAGCCTTACAATATTCATAGGTGTTATCCATATGAATTTCATCTTCTGCAAACTCGAAAATGTACGCACGATCTGCATCGTGAAATTCCGCAATGATTTCCAGCAGATTTTGAATTGCGTGATCCATATCACTTCCCGCACGAAGTGTATGGATACACTGCATCAAAGCCTCATCAAATTGTTCATGCTCCATTTTTTCATCCCCTTTTTATTTACAGTTTCAAATCCCGGTATGTGTTCACAAGCTCTGTGATCATATCGGCATTTTCTGATTCTGCCGCCTCAGAAAGTGCCTGTAAAAACTCCAGATTATCTCCATCATAGCCATAGCTTTTCAGGCGATCCAGATGTGTTCTTACCTGTTCAAAATCCCCTGTCTTGGCAAATTCCGTCATCTTATCAAGCACCGCGATTGAAATTACCGTCAGATCCTGTGGTATCTGCATAGCTTCGTCGGATTCTGCCTGGTCAGCATCTTCATCTTCCACGACGGCTTCCTTTTCACTTTGCTGTGCCATCTTTGCCGCATACTCTTCATCCGTCATACCGGATACCTCATCAACAAACCGCTCATAATCCTCCAAGATCAAAAGCAGATATACAAGCTCGTCAATGAATCCTCGCAGATTCTGCCGCAGCTGGTCACGCTTTCCGACATTGATTGACGTCTCCATTCTTGCTGCATATCTTGCAAGCTCATATGCGCCAATGCTATTCGATAACGTACGAATCGAATGAATCTTCGTCTTAAATGCCCGGATATCCCGCGTTGACTTCTCTGCCAGGGTGTTCGCTACATCTTTGTTCTGTGAATAAAATGCCTGTATCAGCTTATTATACACTTCGATACTTCCACCGATACGTTGAATTGCTTCTTCCACATCCAGCGATTCCTGTAGGCGAAGCAGTCCTTCCCGGAACCGTGAGCCCTCGATCAAAAGGCGGATATCATCCGAACGCTCCTGTAACTTATCCTCTGGCAGACAATCCTTTAATATGGCTGCCACCCGTCGTGGTTCGATCGGTTTTACCATACTGTCTGTAAATCCAGCCGATATATGACTGCCACGATTTCCCTCAATAGCATCTGGATCAAGCGCAATAATCGGTAACATCGCATACCTGATATCATCCAGTTCCCGAATTTCCTTCATTGCATCAATACCATTCATGATCGGCATTGACAAATCCATAAAGACAACATCATACTCATGATTCAATACCATATCAATTGCGCTAAGTCCCGATGTCGCAACATCCAGCTTCATATCAAAGGATGTAAGCACTTTGCGGCTAACCTCAATGCTGACCTCATCATCATCGACCAGCAGTGCGGATACCTCCGGCAGCCACAGCTTCTCCGCATCCTCCTTGGATACGGTATCCTCGATCTTCGATACAACCTGTCCACTGCTCAGCTTTACAGCCGGCTTCTGGTTCAATGACAAAACAAAGGTCGAACCAGCGCCATATACACTTTCCACAGATAACTCCGCATCCAGAATATCCGCGTAACCCTTCGCAATTGCAAGTCCAACGCCATGTCCCGGATGGGTACTGTTTTTCATGCTGTCTCCACTCTCATACAGATCAAATATATTATCCAGCCGCTCTTCCTGAATTCCAATACCAGTATCTGCAATCGTAAATACAATATTTAACATATCCTGATGTGCATGATCCGTATACCCATAGCTGTCCACAGACAGGGTAATACTTCCCTGCTTCGTATAGCGAATCGCATTGTCCAGCAGACGCACCAGAATATTTCGGATCTTATCAACATCGCCGATCAGATTGTCTGTTACATTTTCACCAAGCTCTACAAAGAACTTTACAGACTTATCCTTATCGGCAAGCTCCTGCAATGCAAGCTCCGACATATCCGCTACCAGATCCGAGATTGCGTAATTACTCTCCTCCAACTCAAAACGTCCAGATTCCAGTTTGGCAAGTAATATAATATCATCGACACTCGCCAAGATATCATTTCCGATATCATAGATACCGCGGATATCCTTTCGATATGGAGAATCCTTATCTACCATATGCAGAAGTTCATCTGCCTTCACCATCATCGCATGAATTGGTGTCTTGATCTCATTACTCATGTTTGCTAAGTAATCGTTCTTCGCGGTACTTGTCTTGACCGCTTCTTCATGCTCTCTCGACAACTGCTCCAACGCAGAGGTCTTGGATTTCAGCATCCGTCTGACACGGATCACCGTGAGGACCAGAAGTAAAAATACAATTACCAGACTGAATATCAGGATAATACGTGCCATCGGACTTTCAAAGACACTCTTCTCCTTTTCAATCACGAACGAAAGTGGCTCTGCACACGCAGTTCCGTCGCCATTATACGCGTTCACAGTAAATGTGTAAACACCACCGTCCAGATTCGTATAAACGGCCTGCAGCACATCGTCACCGTGCAGTTCGGTCGGATTGGACTCAAATCCTTCCAACCGGTACTCCACCTTGATATTCGACCGGTTTGTATAGGAAAATACCGCAAAATCAATTGTCACCTTCGATGCATCACTTTTGATCACAAGACCATCATTCAGATCATCAAATTCATAGGAAGTTCCATCAATATCAATCCGTGTAACCTTAATAATCGGCTGCACTTCGTTGTACCAGATATGTTCCGTATCTAAAACTGAAATGCCCTCATTACAGCAAATATACAGTTTTCCATTTGTATCAATACATGCATTTCCGGTCGTATTGATCGTCTTCGTCAGACCGTCTCCCGTCGCAAAATACCGCCCGGATATTCCGTTACTTCCAAGCAGCTCATCTTCCGAAGAGCGAAGCACGCCCAAAGAACCAATCAGCCAGACAGACCCACGCGCGATCTCGATATCATACACACTGTTTGAATATTCTACATTACTGATCATACGAAACGCTTCGCTATAGAAGCACAAACCACTGTCTGTCCCAATCCAGACACCCTGATCGCCCTGTGCAAAACAGGATACAACATCCGAATTTAAACCATCCTCGGTGCTGTAATGCAGTAAGGTATCCTTTCCAGCTTCCAATTCATAGATTCCTTCACCGTCCGTTCCTGCCAGTATATCGCCCTCCCGTGTCTCAAACAGCGACAATATATTAACCTCGGCAAGTTCCTCCCCGCTATGATAAACCTGTTCCACTTTTCCAGTCTCATCCAGAATTGCAAGTCCTTCTGTCGTAGCAACCGCAAGCCTGCCATCAGACAATGGCAGCGTACAATTCACCGCCATACCCGGCAATCCATCCGATCTTCCGTACACCGTGATCGTTCCGTCTGCCTGATATTTCACAACGCCATATTTTCGATTGGTCGATATCCACAATGTACCAGAATCGTCTGCAGTGATATGCCGTACACTAACATTCTTCAGAAGTTCTGTCAGATCATTGACTTCCTGCTCTTCCTTTGCATTGTAGATATAAAGTCCATCATCCGTTGCAATGTATTTCTTCCCACGATATTCATATACAGCATTTACCATGCTCTCAGCCATGCCACTTGCCATATTGTAATCAGAGAATTTGCTTTTCGTCAAAAGCAGCAGTCCAAGACGAGAAGATGCAATCCAATAATTTCCCTCGTAATCCTGAATCATATCGGAGATATACGTATCAATCTGGCTGTCATTGATGCGAACAAAATTTGACTGCTTATCAAAATATCCATATCCGTTATCTGCACACACCCACAGTCTGCCTTCTGCATCCTGCATGAAATTGTTAATGCCCTCAACACCGGCTGCCAGCGTCCGTTTGCTTGTTGCTGTCCGGTACGCACGGACTTCCCTGCCGCTGCTTCCTACATAGACATAATCCTGACAGGTCTGAATCGTGTTCCATTCTTCTCCCGACTCTTCCTGCTCTGTAATCTCGTGCAGCACACCTTCCTGATTAAATACATAGATTTTTCCACCTGCAGCAAGTCCCCAGATCTCATCGTCTTTTGCAGTCAGCCCACGGAATTCCATACTTGCAAGCACTGCATCCGAATACGCAGCGAGACAATACGCCGACGTATCTGAACGTTTATCCTGATCTGCCTGCGCAACCACAAACAAGCCACTTGTACATGCCACATAGATTGTCCCATCCTGTCCTTCCGTGATTGCAAGAATCGTTTTATTTCCATTGTAATATTCTTCCTGCAGATGATGGGTCTGTCCATCCTCGATATAAAACAATCCATAGTTGTCCGTGCCAATCCACATCCGTCCATCCTGATCCTGCATGATACAATTGATCGAATACAGATCCGTACGATCCGTATCCCACAGGTCAATACTCTGAAATCCGGAACCATTGGAACGATAAAGTCCGCCATCGGTTCCTGCCCATATATATCCAGACGACGACTGAAACAAGCAATTTACCTCATTGCTGCCGATGCCTGATTTCTGATTATATACAGACTGCATATAACCAGCCAGAAAAGAATCCTTCGCATAGGACATAACCGGATTCCAAAAAGAAAACAGCAGAAAAAGGCATACCATAAGGAATGCCATACTTTCTGCTGCCAATTTATGATTGTTCCACTTATTCTTTATCATATTGGTATCAATCTTTATCTTTCATTTTTTATGCTTCTTTTAAGAAGACTTTATAGCACTTGTACGCCTCGTAAATATCTGCCTTGGATGTGATTTCCCAAGGTGCATGCATATTTAAAACCGCAACTCCACAGTCGATCACTTCCATGCCATACAATGACAGGATGTAGGCAATCGTTCCGCCACCACCGACATCGACCTTTCCAAGTTCTGCCGTCTGGAAGCAGACCTCATTTTTATCCATCATCTTACGAATACGCGCAATGTATTCTGCATTTGCATCGTTACTTCCAGATTTTCCTCTGGAACCGGTAAACTTGCTGAATACAACACCACGTCCAAAATAAGACGCGTTATTTTTCTCAAATGCATTTGCAAATAAAGGATCATACGCTGCATTTACATCGGATGAAAGCATGCTGGAGTTTGCCAGACATCTGCGCAACGATAACTCGCTGAATTCTCCCATTGCATCCATCAGCTCTGCCACGGAATTCTCGAAGAAACGGGACTGCATACCTGTCGCACCGACACTTCCGATCTCCTCTTTGTCTGTAAGCAGACAACAGGTTGTTTTTTCTACTTCCTCCACTTCCAGCATCGCTGCCAGAGATGTATATGCGCAGACACGGTCATCCTGTCCATAAGACATAACCATACTGTGATCCAGGCCTGCCTCCCGTGCATGTCCGGCTGGAACAACCTCAATCTCTGCAGACATGAAGTCCTCTTCTGTCATATCATATTTCTCTTTCAGAATCTCAAGGATACCTTCTTTCACTGCATCCTTTTCCTTTCCTTCCAAAGGCTTACTGCCTACGAGGACATCCAGGTTTTCTCCCTCGATTACCTTGTTTGCCTTTTTCTCCATCTGCTCACCAGCCAGATGGATCAACAGATCCGTCACACAGAAGACCGGATCATTCTTATCCTCACCGACATTGACTGTGATCACAGTTCCATCCTTCTTTACAACCACACCATGCAATGCAAGTGGCAATGTTACCCACTGATATTTCTTGATACCACCATAGTAATGTGTATCCAGATATACAAACTCTTCGCTCTCATACAACGGATTCTGCTTTACGTCCATACGAGGCGAATCAATATGTGCACCTAAGATGTTCATACCCTTTTCAAGCTTCTTCTTTCCGATCTGGAACAGGGCAACTGTCTTGTCCATGCAGACGCTATATACTTTATCACCTGCCTTGAGTGCTTTCTTATCCTTTGTGATATCTGCCAGATTCACATAGCCTTTTTCTTCTGCCTGCTTTACAATCTGCTTTACACACTCACGTTCCGTCTTTCCTTTATCCAGAAACTTCAGATAGTTCTTACAAAGCTTCTCCAGCTCATCTAACTGCTTTTTATTGTACGTTGTCCATGCATTTTTACGTCTCATTGTCATAGCCTCCTGTCAAAAACACTTTACCTTCATTATACCAACTTTGATACAACCTTATGTAAAATTGCAAATGCTTCATCGCATTCTTTCTCTGTAATATTGAGTGGTGGAACCAGACGGATCACATTTGGTCGAACCGCTGTGATCAGAAGACCTTCGTCGGCAGACTGATACTTCACGTCAGTTGCAATATCCTTGTTGAACTCAACGCCAATCATAAGTCCACGTCCACGTACCTCTTTCACGCACGGAAGTTTCAATAGTTCCTCACGGAAATATGCACCGATCTTATCTGCATTTTCCGGAAGCTTCTGATCTATGATCTCTCCGATCTGTGCATAACTTGCCGCACAGGCAACCGGATTTCCTGCATAGGTGCTTCCGTGTGCACCTGGTCCAAATGTAAGCGCCAGCTTCGCACTTGTACACATTGCACCGATCGGCATTCCGCCGCCCATTGCTTTCGCCATGCTGACACAATCCGGCTTCACACCGTATCCCATATATGCCATCAGACTTCCGGTTCTTCCCCAGCCAGTCTGTACCTCATCAAATAACAACAGCATATTACGCTCATTGCACAATTTGCGCAAGCCCTGTAAGAACTCCTTCGTTGCAGGAATCACACCGCCTTCTCCCTGTACCGGCTCTACCATGATTGCAATCGTATCGTCCGTACACGCATCCGCAAATGCCTGTACATTGTTAAACTCTGCATAAGAAAATCCAGGAATCATCGGATCATAGTTTCTCTGGATTGCTGTTCCCGGCTGTCCGGTTGCTGCCAGAGTCGCAAGTGTCCGTCCATGAAAGCTGTTCTTGGCTGTTACAATATGATAACGGTTTGGTCCAAAATTATCTTTTCCATATTTTCTGGCAAGCTTGATCATAACTTCATTTGCCTCTGCACCGGAATTCTGGAAATAAATCTTCTCCATACCGATTGCATCACAGATACGCTGTGCAAGCATAACCATCGGAATCGTGTAACAATAGTTGGACGCATGCATCATCTGCTGGCACTGCTCCATGATTGCTTCCACAACCTTCTTATTGCAATGTCCGGCTGAATTAACCGCAATACCCGCCATAAAATCGAGATACCGTTTTCCAGTCTCATCGATGACATAGTCATCCTCACCTTTTTCTGCAATGAAATCAAAACGCTGAAATGTCTCATAGAAGTATTTGTTATACATCTCTTTGATTTCTTCTTTTGTCTTTCCGGTACTCTTCAAATCCATCTCTCTCACCTCATATGCTATAAATTTCAGATGCCGACAGGAAACCTGCCGGCATAATATTACTTATTTGTTCCGTATATCTGGCTTGCCACCAGACTGTCCAGAATTCCTACTAACTGACCGATTTCCGGTTTGCTGATCTGTGCATCTGCGCCAAGCAGATCACCCTTCCGCTTCATATCATCGTTAATCAAAGACGAGAATATCACAATCGGAATCTGCTTTAATCCTTCTGTCTCACGAATCTTCTTGATCAGATGATGTCCATCCATCTGCGGCATCTCAATATCTGTAATCAGACACTTCGCGCCATATTCTACACCATTATTCTTCTTCAGTTCACACAGATAATCCCATGCTTCCTGTCCGTTGTTCTTGATTGTAAGCTTTGTATAACCGGCTCTGTGCAGTGCATCCTCAATCAGCTTACAGAGCATCATAGAATCCTCTGCAACCAGAATTGGAATGCTGTTACGCTCACGATCTTCCAACTCTGTCACCTGAGAAATCTTCAAACTTGTTTCCGGACAGATACCCTCCACAATCCGCTCAAAATCAAGAATGATCAACAGATTATCCGCATTCTTAATAATACCTGTCGCGATTCCAGTTCCCGGGCCACTGACCGTTGCATCTGGCTTCACAACATCCTTCCATGATACACGGTTGATACCAAGCACTGCCTGTACATCAAATGCAATATTTAAGTTGTTAAAGTTCGTCACAATCAAAAAGTTATTCTGCTTATCCGGATTCGGGAATCCCAGCGTCTGGAACAGATCAATAACTGTAATGATATCCCCACGTGGCATGAAGATTCCTTCAATACATGGGTGTGAATTTGGAACCGGTGTAATCTCCTGATATGGAAGAATCTCCCGCACCTTTTCTACATTGATTCCATAATGATTGCCATTTATGATGAACTCAAGAACCTCAAGTTCGTTTGTACCGCTCTCCAATAAAATATTTGAATCCATATGTACCCTCCTTTATGCAAGCCCTCTATGTAAGACCGCTCTTACTGTTCAAGCTGTAACACAGCACTCGTTCCGCCATATTTTACCTGTAATTTCAAGTCCGTCCATTTGTTTGCCACGGAATCAGAAACCGTATACAAAAGCACCGTTTCTTCCCGGCTGCTCGCCTGAATCGTCTTGTCATAAGTATACAGATCGTCTGCTAAGATCGTCAGCATCTGCTTGGTTGTCCGGCTGTTATCCACGACAATATTATAATTGACATCTTTATTATACAGATCAACAGCCTGATCTTCGTTTGTCTTGTTTTCTACCTCGAACTTCAATACTAACAGTTTATACCCTTCCGGTGCCTGCACCTCGATATACATACCATCCTGATCATACGATGGATAACTGTCCACCACCATGTAATATGCATACCGGACAGAGATGCGGCTCTCCCCGACAAATGCAGCGATATCAAAATCCGAATCCACAGTTGCTCCGATGTCTTCCTTAACTGCTTCGTCTGTCACCGGCTGTGCCTGCGTCGTCTGACCATCCGCAGGTGCATCCTGCTCTGTAGTTGCAGCCTCCGTTGTCGTCACCACCTCTGTAGTTGCTTCTGTCGCCGCATCGGTCTCGGTCATAGTCTCCGTCGTATCCTCCAGTTCATCTGGATTGTAACGGGTATCATAATTCCGGTCATATTTCAGCAACAACTCTGCCGCATATTCTGCGATCAGATGATTCTCTTCATCGGTCAGGTCAATCACCTGTCCGCAACCAGTTGTCACAAATATGCCGCATGCGATCAGCCCTGCCAGCAGCCGCCGTTTCCATATTTTTTTATTTGCGTGTTTTGCTTCCTGCTTTTTTCTCATACTCTATCTTCTCATGTCATATGCATTGCCTATTTCTTTACCCACAAGGATAAAATAATTTTACCACTTATTTTACTTATCGGCAAGCACATTAGCATCCAAATCAAAGTAAAAAAGCACTCCGTCTGCTACATTCTCCACGCCATATTTCTTTCCATGTGCTTCCATCGTCGCCGCAACAATGGAAAGACCGATTCCATTACCACCGTACTCTCTTGTCCGTGCCTTATCTGCCTTATAGAATTTCTCAAACACACGTCCAATATCTTCCTCGGCGATCCAGTCACCCTGATTGTAAACGCAGACACGGATATCGTTGCCCATCGGTTTAAATGAAATACGGATCACACCATCTTTTCGTACATAATGGATTGCATTTGTCAGATAGTTCGTAAAGACTTCCTCAATCATATACTCATCTGCCCATACATACACAGGTGGTTCTTCCTCGAATATAATCTCCGCACCCTTTTCCTCTGCCAGAATCTTGGTGGATGCCAGAATCGAATTCACAAAACCAACCAGTTCAAACCGCTCGATATTCAGCTTCGTATCGCCAAATTCAATCTCATTTAACGTAAGCAGACGCTTGACCATTGTGTTCATCTTATGTGACTCATCAATGATAACATCCGTATAGAAATCACGGCTTTCCTTGTCGTCACACATATCATCTTTCAAACCTTCTGCATAGCCCTGGATCAGAGCGATTGGCGTCTTTAATTCATGCGATACATGTGACAGAAATTCCTTCCGCATATCGTCGATCTTACGACGTTCTGCAATATCCCGCTGCAACTCGATATTGGCTGCTTTCAGTTCCGAGATTGTCTGTTCCAGCTTCTCGGACATCTCATTCATACTGTTGCCAAGTTCTCCGATCTCATCATTACTTGTAACCGGAATCTTTACGTCAAAATCAAGTTCACTCATCCTTTTTGCAGCCTTGGACATCCGCTTGATCGGTGCCGCGAAAATATTGCTGAACAACAGCATAAAGGATGTTCCAAATACCATAAGCCCGATACAGATATAGATAAACAAATGCGTCATAACCTGCATAACCGATTCGACACGTGCAATCGGTGTACGCAGCAAAACCTCATATCCATTGTTCAGTCTTCCAATCAGATCATAATAATCCGCATTCGTTATTGTATCATGGTTTCTTCGGATGATATATTCACCCGTGCCAAACTGACTTTCGTTATCCTCACTGCGGATGCTGTTCATAAGACTGCGCATACCCTCCATCATCTGACCTTCGTCATTGATAGATGTATATAATTTTCCATTATCTGAATCCACGATCATCACAACTGCATCCTGCGGATTTTTAATCTGTCCAAACAGATCACCATTTTCAAACAAATCTCCGCTCTCATCCTGAAACAGCTCATTGCAGGAATTGTACGTTGTGATCAAGTTGTTTTTTATGCTGTAACGAAATACTCCTCCAAGTACATAACTGCAAAGCAGCCAGGATGCCGCAATTATAAATACTGAGAAAAAAACAACCATCATGGATATCTTGACCCGAATTGAGTTTCGGGTCTTAGCCTTCGAACTTATAACCCATACCCCAGATTGTCTTGATATAGTCACCCTTGCTTCCAAGCTTACTACGAAGCTTCTTCACATGGGTATCGATTGTCCTGGCGTCTCCAAAATAATCGTAGTTCCAGACATTGTTCAGGATTTTTTCTCTGGACAAAGCTACGCCACGATTCTGTAAGAAATAATTTAACAGTTCAAATTCCTTATAGGAAAGTTCGATTGGTTCCCCATCCACCTTTACCTGATGGGCTGCAATATCCATCTCGATTCCATCTACGCTGATCACATTTGAATCTGCATCTGCCTGCGTTCTGCGAAGCACTGCCTCTACTCTTGCCACCAGAATCCGGGGAGAAAACGGCTTCGTAATATATTCGTCAATTCCAAGATCGAATCCACGCAGCTCATCTCTCTCATCACTTTTTGCCGTCAGCATGATAATCGGCACATCGGACATTTTCCGTACTTCCTCCGCAACACCATATCCATCCAGCTTCGGCATCATAACATCCAGAATAATCAATGAGATGTCCTTGTCCGACATAAATACATCGACCGCTTCTTCACCGTCCGCAGCCTCCACAACCGAATATCCGTCTTTCACAAGGAAATCACGAACCAGTTTCCGCATACGACTCTCATCATCCACGACCAGTACTTTTAAATCATTCATCCCAGTTCCTCCTAACTACCATTTTCTATCATTTATTGTACCCGATTATAGCATGTATTTTTGTCAATTTTGTGTCTTTGCGTCATTGTTTTTTTCTGCCTGTTCACTCAGCTCTTCTTCCCACTCCTGCAATTCCTTCTCGCGTGCATCCAACTGTTCCTCCCAGTATGCGTATTTATCCTGCACTTTCTGTTCAGCATGAAAGTATCCAACATTTTTATTTGTCACTGCAATAAATATCATACCAATCACAGCCACCGCAAGTGCGACAACCGCGATTGTCAGCCGGATACGAAGCAGATTCAAACGTTCCACTTCCTTCTCCGTCTGTTCCTGTTTCTCACACAGCCGCTCATATTTCCTGCGCAAATGTGCATCTGTGTGCGTCTCTGATACCTTTTTATTTGCCTGTGACTGCGGCATTGTATAAGCATCAATCTGGTAACCATTTTTCAACAGATAATCGCGCAGCTCCGCCAAAAATCCAAATCCCACATCTGTCCGAAAATAGCTTTTCTCTGTCAGCTTCTGATAGAGGTGATACAGTCCAGCGACATCCTCCGGGTTCATATTCTTCTTTAACTGTGTGATATATGCCTGTTCTTTCTTTTCACGTTCTGTCTGTTCCATACGCAAATTCCTCATATAACGCAGGAAAGCTGCCGGATGTTTCACCGACAGCTTTCTTACCATTACTGATTTACTACAATTCCCTGCTCATTCGCAATTGCCTGAAGTTTTGTCTGGTAGTCACTCCGAAGTGTAGCTGCCTCTGCAATCAAGCTGTCTGCCTGTGTCAGATAGTCTGCATTTTCTCCATCAATCGCTGAGACAACCATCTTCATGGCTTCGCATTCTTTCTGTACGCTCTGCAGATAGGAATCCTTTAACGCTTTTACCTCATCTGTTGCAACCTCGATATTAGAAATCGTTGTGATACAATTCTCCATTGCTGGAATTGCGGTATCCTGCAAAGATGTCTTAAATGCATCAAGATCCTGATCACTGCTTCCTGTAAAATATGCATTGTAAATGCCAATCGCATTGTCATGATCTGCCTTTGCTGCTGGAAGCTCTTCATTTACGAATTCCACAACATCATCTTTTACCGAAACGGCTGCATCCGCAGATTTCTTTCCACAGCCTGCAAACAGACTGGCAAGTGCCAGTGTAACAACTGCAATATATACTCTTTTTTTCATGGTTTTTCTCTCCCGTTTTTCTTTCGATATTATAAAAATTATATACCATATTTCTCTGCAAGACAAGCAGTAGTTATTCATTTGTCTGCATTTTTGCACGTTGCTCCCGACGGAGCCGCTTTCGTTCTTTTTCTTCTTTTTTTCGTCTGCGTTTTTCCAGCTCTTCCCGGTGTGCCTCCACATAGATCTCATACAGATCCGGGCGCCGTTCCTGTGTCCGCTGCATCGACTGTTCATACCGCCACTCTTCGATGTTCTTATGATGTCCGGAAAGCAGCACCTCTGGTACTTTCTTCCCCATAAATTCTTCCGGACGGGTATACTGCGGATATTCCAGCAAGCCATCATAGAAGCTTTCATATACCGCACTTTCATCGCTTCCAAGCACGCCCGGCACAAGACGGCTTGTTGCATCCACAATCATCATCGCCGGAAGTTCGCCACCCGTCAGTACAAAATCGCCAATCGACACATAATCGGTCACAATCATCTCCAGCACACGCTCATCAATGCCCTCATAATGTCCACACAAAAGCACAAGATCTTCTTCTTTCGCATACTCTTCTGCCATGCACTGTTTAAACGGCTGTCCCTGCGGTGTCATATAAAGCACACGTACTTTTTTCGCCTGTGCCGATGTCCCTTTCTTTTCCTTACGTACTGCAATCTGCGCAAGCACATGCTGGTACGCATCATACACCGGTCCCGGCTGCATCAGCATACCTGCACCGCCACCATAGGTATAATCATCAACGTGCCCATACCGATTACCTGCAAAATCACGGATATTCACAGCATCTACACCGATTAGTCCTTTTTCAATTGCCTTTCCGGTAATGCTCTCATTTAATCCTCCAAGCACCATCTCCGGAAATAATGTCATAATATGAAAATACATATCTGCCTCCGATATCGTTAGTCCAGCAGTCCATTCATCATGTGAACAACAATCTTTTTTTCTTCTGCATTGATATCCAACACGCAATCCTTAATGACCGGAAGCAACACTTCCCTGCCATTCTCCATCTTCACGACAAACACATCGTTCGCCCCTGTCTGCATCACATCCACAAGTGTCCCAAGCTTTTTGCCGTTATCCTCGAACACCTCTGCGTCGATCACATCTGCAATATAAAACTCATCTTCCTCGAGTGGAACTGCATCTTCCCGTGTTACATACAGTTCACAGCCCTTGTATTTTTCTATCTCATTTATATCATTAAATTCCGAAAAAGAAAGAATCACCATGTTCTTAAAGAACTTGCATGATTTTTTCTCCACTGGTACATCGCCACTTTTTGTACGAATAAAGCATTTTTTCAGCTTCTTGAATCGTGCCGGATCATCGGTCGTCGGGAATACCTTGACCTCACCCTTTAATCCATGTGTCGACGTGATAACGCCAATTCGAAACATATCTTCGTTCATTCATTCCTCCGATAAAAGAATTCCCGATGCCATATGGCACCGGGAATCTAAGAATTATTTGATGTCTACAATTACCTTTTTATCACCCTTTGATGCAGCCGCCTTCACCACAGTACGAATGGATTTGGCAATTCGGCCCTGTTTGCCGATCACCTTACCCATATCATCTCCTGCAACGTTCAGTTCGATTGTTATGGTATCTCCATCGATTGTCTCTTTTACAACAACTTCATCCGGATAATCAACGAGGGATTTTGCAATCAGTTCTACTAATTCCTTCATAACCTGCACCTCCCTTGCACATCAGTCTTACTTCTCGATGCCTGCCTGCTTCAAAAGCTTTGCAACAGTATCTGTAGGCTGAGCACCATCAGCAAGCCACTTCTTAGCTGCATCAGAGTCGATCTTTACAGATGCTGGCTCCTGATTTGGATCATATGTTCCGATCTCATCGATGAATCTACCATCTCTTGGTGATCTGGAATCAGCTACTACAACTCTATAAAAAGGATGCTTCTTATATCCCATTCTTCTTAATCTGATTTTAACTGCCATGTTAAATTTCACCTCCTTAAAATTCTTTCGTCTATATATAATAGTTATACTATTATCAAAAATTAAAATCCAAACGGAAGCTTGAATCCGCCGCGGCGCTTTCCACCCATCATACCGGACATCTGCTTCATCATTTTTCTGGACTGTTCAAACTGCTTAATCAGCTTATTTACTTCGCTGATTGGAACGCCTGCACCATCTGCAATACGCTTCTTGCGGCTCGGATTGATGATCTCCGGATGCGAACGTTCCTGCTTCGTCATCGACAAAATGATTGCCTTCGGCATATTCATCGCATTGTCGTCAATCTCCAGATTCTGGAGTTGTTTTTTATTTCCAAATCCAGGCAGCATCTTCAAAATATCATTCATGCCACCCATCTTTTCCATCTGTTCCATCTGATCAAGAAAATCATTGAAATCGAAAGAAGCCTTCTTAAACTTCTCTTCCATCTCCTTTGCCTTTTCCTCATCGATTGCTGACTGTGCTTTCTCGATCAGACTCTCCACATCGCCCATGCCGAGGATTCGGCTCGCCATACGATCCGGATAGAACTGCTCCAGATCCGTGAGCTTCTCTCCCATTCCGGCATACAGGATTGGTTTTCCTGTCACCGCTTTGATGGAAAGTGCGGCACCGCCACGGGTATCACCATCGAGCTTCGTCAAAATCACGCCATCAATGCCAATCTTATCATTAAATGATGTCGCTACATTGACTGCATCCTGACCAGTCATCGCATCGACAGTCAGAATTGTGTATGTCACATTCAGATTTTCCTTGATCTCTGCCAGCTCGTTCATCATGTCTTCATCGACATGCAGACGACCTGCAGTATCCAAAAATACTAAATTGATATCATTCTTTGCGGCATGCTCAATCGCTGCTTTCGCAATATTTACCGGTTTATGTCCATCTCCCATCGAAAATACAGGAACTCCGACTTTTTCACCGTTAATCTCCAACTGCTTGATTGCCGCCGGACGATAAACGTCACATGCAACAAGCAACGGCTTTTTACCCTTGTTTTTAAACTTGCCTGCAAGCTTTGCAACAGTCGTTGTCTTACCTGCACCCTGCAGACCACACATCATCACAATCGTGATTTCATTGGATGGCAGAAGCTTCAGCTCGGTTGTCTCTGAGCCCATCAACTTGTCCATCTCTTCTTTTACGATCTTGATTACCATCTGTCCGGGATTTAATCCTTTCAAGACTTCCTCTCCAACCGCACGTTCACTAACCGAATTGATAAACTGTTTTACGACCTTGAAGTTTACATCCGCCTCCAACAGCGCACGCTTTACTTCTTTCATCGCTTCCTTTACATCCGCTTCCGTAATCGTTCCTTTGCTTCTCAACTTCCGGAACACGTTTTGCAATTTGTCTGTTAAACTGTCAAACGCCATGCGTCTCCTCCCAAACAAAACCAAACATCGAACTTTTAAAAATCATCCAGCAGCCCGGTCAGATTCGTGTCAATATCCGCAAACGCTCCATCCAGCGTCGGATTTTCATTGCGTTCCCGCAATGCCTGAATCTCAGTCTGTATCGTGGCTACCTTCTCTCTGGCATTCTCAAATTTTTCTACTAATTTCAGTTTTTTCTCAAAGTCCTCCAGCTTCTTGTCACAGCGCTTCATCATATCAAACACGCCTTGTCTGGAGATTCCATATTCCCTTGCCAGTTCCGAATAGGACAGGTCATTCATCACAACATCTTCGTATATACTTTTCTGTGTCTGCGTCAACAGCTCTCCATAAAAATCATAGAGCAATGACTGACGTACAAACTTCTCCATCTGAATCACCTGTAAAGTATTTTTCATTTACAAACCTTTTGCATCATACATGCTTTTTCTCTGCTTGTCAAGTGTTTTTTCTTAACATGTATAATTTTTTATTTACATAATTCTCCACGCTTTTTCATATATTATATGGACGAAAAATCAAGGTATCTCGTATGGATCAATATTCTAGTGATACAGGAAATTTAAATGTCATAGTCACAGGCACAGACAGTTACTCTCCGCTTTCTTCTGCTACTATTGAAATCGCAAACACAGGAGAGCCAAACCGGATCTTAGAATCCGTCAACACAGACCGAAACGGACAGACCGGAAATATCGAGCTTTCCGCACCACCGCGTGAATACAGCATGGAGCCAACTGACAACCAGCCCTATTCTGAATACAATGTAAAGATCTCCGCTCCCGGCTATCAGGAAGGGCTTGTCTCGGGCGTCCAGATATTCTCTGGCGAAAACGGATTGCAGTCCATCGTATTGCAGCCATCCGAGCAGACACCCGACTATGTCTATAACCCAATCGTCATCGGCGGACACACGCTCTGGGAATACTATCCACCGAAAATCGCCGAGCCGGAGATCAAGCCTTTATCCGAAAGTGGCGAGATCGTCCTCTCACGCGTCGTCGTCCCGGAGACGATCGTTGTACATGATGGTGTCCCCGGCGACTCCACTGCTACCGATTATTATGTCCCATACATCGACTACATCAAAAATGTCGCCTGCTGCGAGATCTACTCCACCTGGCCAGAAAGCACGATCGAAGCCAATATTCTGGCAATCATGTCCTTCACTTTAAACCGGGTATATACAGAATGGTATCGAAACAAAGGCTATAATTTCACTATTACATCCTCCACCGCTTACGATCACAAATGGATCTACGGCAAGACCATTTACGAGAATATCTCACAGATTGCGGACCGGCTCTATAACCGCTATCTCGCCCGTCCAAATGTCAAGCAGCCGATTCTCACACAATACTGCGATGGCAAGCGCGTCTCCTGTCCAAACTGGATGACACAGTGGGGTTCTAAAGCACTCGGGGATGATGGTTTCTCTGCCATAGATATCATCCACTACTATTACGGATCCGATATGTATGTAAATGAAGCAGAAATTGTCTCCGGAATCCCGTCCTCTTATCCGGGCTATGATCTGACAATTGGAAGTTCCGGCGAACCGGTCATCACGATTCAGGAGCAGTTAAACCGTATTGCGCAGAATTACCCGGCGATTCCGACTGTCACAGTCGATGGTATCTATGGTTCCGCAACCGCAGAATCCGTGCGTGCCTTTCAGTCTATTTTTAACCTTCCGGTAAGTGGAATCGTCGATTTTCCAACGTGGTATAAGATCTCCCAGATCTATGTCGGTGTCTCAAAAATCGGAGAAAATATACGGTGAATTTTCTGTGTATTGTGCTACTTTGCTTGCATAAATCCCGTATACCATTTATAATATCAGTATGTCATAAAACGCACAGGAGGGGTACTATTTATGGAAAACACAAATACATTCAAGGTACAGTCTACATCCAGCAACTTAATCTCACTGAATGTAACACCTGGTCACTACGCAACATCTTCTTCTCATATCAACTACTATATTGATATGACAAGTCTGAAGAGCCGTCGAAGCGAAGCACATGCCGCTGCCAAAGTGCTGGCTACCCGCTACGCTGCTACAACGATCATTGATACGATCGTCTGTCTGGACGGTACAAATGTGATCGGTGCTTATCTTGCAGACGAACTTCTTAACACAGGTATCTTATCTGCGAACCTGCACAATACTGCATACATCATTTCCCCGGAGCAGCACTCTGGCGGACAGCTTATATTCCGTGAGAATTATCTTTCCATGATCAAAGGCAAGCATGTCCTTGTATTGTTAGCAACTGCTACAACCGGAAAGACCTTGCAGACCGCACTCGAGTGTATCGAATATTACGGTGGTGAAGTGGTCGGTGTATCTTCGATCTTCTCCGCAGCCGATGAAATTCACGACGAGCAGATCAACACCATCTTCCGTACCGAGGATATCCCGAATTACGAAACACACTCTGCTGCTGACTGCCCACTCTGCAAAGCCGGCATACCAATCAAGGGAATCATCAACAGCCACGGATATTCTTCCCTGTAAGTGTTGATTTTCCTAATTCTAAAGTAATAAAAACTCCCTATTCAGAATATATTATACTAATTCTGAACAGGGAGTTTTTTATTATGTCATCCAAAACGAAAATTATCGTCTTAAAATCAAAAGAACTCATCTACACTGGCATATTTATCGTCCTCGGCATCCTGTTGATCCTGCTGCTCTGGTATATGTTCTCGCCAAAGGAGGACGAAAAGGATACCACAGATACAAGCATCTCAACGGAAACATTTGCCACATACCAGCCAGGTGTCTATACCTCGCAGTTAAATCTTGGTGGCACCACACTGGAATTACAGACGACCATCGACAAACATGCAGTCACACACATCGAAGTATCAAACACAAACGAAACCGTCACAGCCATGTATCCGCTTTTAACACCTTCCGTGGATGCCATCAATGAGCAGCTTCAGATCACCGGTGATCTGGATTCTGTTACATATGCAAGCGACAACCAGTACACCACACTGCTCATACTGGAAGCCGCCCGCCAGGCAGCACAATCTGCCCGGATTGATACAAACTAACCACTTATGCGTGTTTCTTTACGATTACGCCACCCGTCTTATAGATGCTTTCTGCCGGTACAAATCCACGTACCGGGGAAAGCGGATAGACATTACTGTTTGAGCCAATAACTGTACCAGGATTTAATACAGAATTACAACCAACCTCTACATGATTTCCAAGCATTGCTCCAAATTTCTTCAAACCAGTTTCCAGATCAAACTTCTCATTTGTCTCTGGATCAATTCCTTTCACATGGACAAGTGTCTTATCACTCTTTACATTCGATGTGATCGAACCTGCTCCCATATGCGACTTAAATCCCAAGATAGAATCGCCAACATAGTTATAATGTGGCACCTGCACATTATCAAAGATGATCACGTTTTTCAGCTCTGTGGAATTACCGATCACACAGCCTTTTCCAACCAGCGCATTTCCGCGGACAAACGCACACTGGCGCACTTCTGTCTCGGCGCCGATGATTGCCGGTCCTGCCAGATATGCTGATGCAAATACCTTCGCTGTCTTATGCACCCAGACATGCTCCGCTACTTCGGTATACTCTTCCTTCGGAAGAGACTCCCCAAGCTTAACGATAAATTCTCCAATATGTGGAAGCACCTCCCACGGATAGGTATACTGCTCCATCAAAGGTTTTGCCTCCGTATGGGAAAGATCATATAATTCCTTGATTGTTACTGCATTTACACTTTTCATTTTCTATCCTCCATCCATCTATTGAACCATACGCATGAAACTTATTTCATGCATATGAAACATCTGATTCTGCTCATTTTTCAATATATCTACGATTTCTTTGCAGCCTTCTTCGCTCCCGCCTTCTCATAAAATGGCTTCGTCCGGTCAAATAACCGCGTGATCTGATTCTGATTTCGTATCTGTTTCACGGCATTCGTATTGTCACAGACAAATTTATTCATCTTGGCTGTATATTCATCCTTCGAAATCGTTCCCTCCGCAACACCGGAAAGCCCTTTCTCCCAAGATGCCGTCATTTCCGCCCAAAGCAAACTCTGAATGGAATTTAAACATACATCGTAGATGATCTCTCCAAGAAACGTCGGTGTCACGATCTGTGTTTTCTTATTTAACGCAATGTATTTGTTCGTCACAAGCTTCGTGATGATACTGTCACGTGTCGCACTCGTTCCAATACCGCTGCCCTTGATCTGACTTCGAAGCTCTTCATCCTCGATGAGCTGTCCGGCATTTTCCATCGCCAGAATCAATGTACCCGAAGAATATCGCTTCGGTGGAGATGTCTCTCCTTCCTTGATATTGAATGTCTGTACTGGAATCTCATCACCTTTCTTCAAAGATGCAAACTTCGCCAACTCCTCATCCGTCAGCTTCTGTTCTTCCTGTTTTTTGTCAGACGGAAGTCCTGCTATCGTCAGATACCCTGGATTTTTCAGTCGTTTGAAATTTGCAAAAAAGCTTTCGGTTCCATTTTCTTTTTCGCCAACCACCGTATGAATCTGTCTTGACAACACAAGGCTTACTTTCTCATACTCTGCTGCCGGAAAGAAAATGCTCAAAAACCGCCGTGCAATAATGTCATACACCTTCCGCTGAATATCATTTAACCCATTCAGATTCCCAAGTCCCTGTCCGGTCGGAATGATCGCATAGTGGTCGGTAATCTGTTTATCATTGACATATTTGGATTTGGCAACACCCTTGTATCCGCCCTGCTGCATAATATACTGCGCATACTGTGCAAGCGGTTCGTATTTCTGCAAGCCACCGATATTTTTCCCGATTTCTTTCGCAACGGCTGTGGAAAGCACACGGGCATCCGTTCTTGGATATGTTACCAGCTTTCGCTCATAGAGTGTCTGCACGGTATTCAACGTATCGGTCGGACTAATCTTAAACAACCGTGAACAGTCATTTTGCAGCTCCGCTAAGTTATATAACATCGGTGGTGCTTTCTTCTCTGTCTTTTTCTCTACCTTCTGCACGATCAGTTCAATCGGTGCATCCGCAGACAATTCAGTAATCAACTGCTTAGCACTCTCTTCTTTTTTGAAACCATTTTCCTTATACAGAAGAGGAGAATCCAGATAGGCAGAATCCTTCGTCGTCTTCCACTCTGCTTCAAATCCTTCTGTGCTGGCAAGCACCCGGTAAAATGGTGTCGGCACGAACTGACGGATCTCCCGTTCCCGCTTCACAATCATGCCAAGTACACATGTCATGACACGTCCAACTGCGATCACGCATCGATCCATGCCGAGATAATTCCGGACTGTGTAGCTATATTTCAGCGATAATGCACGGGAAAAATTGATTCCCATCAGATAATCTTCCTGCGCACGCAGATATGCCGCATCACTCAGGTTATCATAGGCAGAAAGCTCTTTCGCCTCCCGGATACCTCGCATGATTTCTTCCTCGGTCTGCGAATCAATCCACACTCGTCGCCGGTCTTTTTTACTTTTGTCCACGCCTGCCATCTGCTCGACAAGACGGTAGATATATTCTCCTTCTCGTCCCGAGTCAGTGCAGACATAGATGCGTCCAACATCCTCACGATTCAGCAGCTTGCTTACGATCTGAAACTGTTTGCTTGACGCATCAATAATCTCATATTTATATTCCTCCGGTATAAATGGAATCGTATCAAAGCTCCATTTCTTCAAGGCTGGATCATAGACCTCCGGATAGCTCATCGTGATCAGATGTCCGACACACCATGTCACGATCGTATCCTCGTTCTCTAAGTATCCGTCCCTTGCACCGGCAGTTGCAGCCCCCTTCATGCCGAGCGCTTTTGCAAACTCACGGGCAACGCTGGGTTTCTCTGCTATGTACAAATTCTTCACTTAAAACTCTCCTTATTTGATTGCATTCACTAAGGCTTCCATCGCTGGGTAATCAGATTCCTTCATCGTAGACATGATCGTAACAGTTGGCTCCACAATCGTGACATCCTTCATCGTAGAAAGAATCGTCTTCATCGTGCGGGCGGCACATGGTGCCCAACTGCCATTCTCCAAGATACCAACGGTACGCTTCTGGTACGCCTTTGACTGCAGATGATTCAGGAAATCCTGCATGCATGGAAATCCCCCACCATCATAGCTTGCGGCACAGAGCACCATCCGGTCATAGCGGAATGCATCCTCGATTACCTCAGCCATATCTTCTCTCGCCAGATCACTGACAACGACCTTCTCTACGCCCTCTGCGCGAAGCATGTCTGCAAGCTTTTTAGCTGCCTTCGCCGTATTGCCATGGATCGATGCATACGCAACAAGCACGCCTTTATTCTCCGGCTCATACTTGCTCCATATATCGTAAAGTCCAATATAGTATCCGAGATTTTCCTTCAATACCGGACCGTGCAATGGACAGATTGTCTCGATATCAAGTCCTGCTGCCTTCTTCAGAAGTGTCTGCACCGGCATGCCATATTTACCGACGATATTAAAATAATACCGTCTTGCCTCACATGCCCAGTCCTCATTTTCTGTGAGGGAAAGCGCGCCGAACTTGCCAAATCCATCTGCTGAGAACAGCACCTTCTCGCTCTTCTCATAGGTCACCATGACCTCCGGCCAGTGTACCATCGGTGCCATATAGAACACCAATGTATGAGTTCCAAGCGATAACTCTTCGCCTTCTTTGACTGCAATCTTCTCCTGTGCGTCTAATTTATCCTCGAAGAACTGTGGCAGCATCGCGATTGCCTTTGCACTTGCAACCAGCTTCACCTCTGGAAAAAGCTCCACCATTCTTCCGATACTTCCTGCATGATCCGGCTCCAAATGCGAGATAATCAGATACTCCGGCTTTTTTCCATTCAATGTCTGAAGCAGCTTATCCTCCCAGCCTTCCATGCCCCTGGCATCAACCGTATCCATAACTGCAATCTTCTCATCCAGAATCACATATGAATTGTACGATACACCTTCTGGTACTACATACTGACTCTCAAATAAGTCAATATCCTTATCATCCACTCCAATATAACGAATTGCATCTGAAATAGTTACCTGCATGTTTTTATCCTCCTGATTATTGTATTCTCCTATATTTTATCGTTCCATAGCATACCAATTACTTTCCTGCGTTTATTCGTACAACACAGTAACTTTATCCGCTACCCTATTCTAACAGATTCCGCTCTATATATCCAATATAATTTCGTGTATAATCCTCAATCAGATAATCGCACACTCCTGTATTCTGAAGCAGCTTTTTATCGGAATCGCCGTAGATTCCTACAATACAAGCTGCGTTCGCAGCAACGGCGGCTTTCACACCGGATGGGCTGTCTTCGATCACCATCGTCTCAGATGGCTCCGCCCCGATGCGCTCCATCGCACGAATATACATATCTGGTGCTGGTTTCGCCCGCATCGTTCCATCATCATAGGCAAGCTTTGATTTGTCAAACCATTTTGCAAGTGCAAACCGTTCAAAATAAAAGTCGACATTGGATAGACCAGATGCCGTTGCGATATTGCATTTTATATTTCTTCGCTGCAACTCATCCAGAAATTCTGGTAACCCCTTCACCAGCCTGCAGGCGTCCTGATCTTCCTGATACATGCTTCTGTATAGAACCTCTTTCTCTTCGGTCAACTGCATGATCTTCTCCTCGGACAAAGCACCCTTCCCAAGCAGCCACTCGAAAATATCCCGGTTCGTATGTCCGAGTATCTGATGCTGGAATTCTTCTTTGGTAAGTTCCCTGCCAGCCAGCTTACTCACATATGTCCGCCATGCAATATCATGATATTTGCCATCAAAAATCATCGTGCCATTACAATCAAATATAATGTTCCTTATTTTCATGTCTCATCCTCTTCTTATCTTTATATATGTACATCTGAGTGGATATACAGAATCCACTCTGAAATTCGCTTAAAATTTCCGGGATGGGTTTTTCCGCTTGCTTTTCTGTATCTGCGCCCACGTCGTGGGTTTTCCCGCTCACCATCTCGCTTCCACGCCCAGTTTTCTCTCATACACATACCGATTAGCTTCCAGCGCGGTTTTTTCTGCTTACTTTTTATACTCTACACCCGCGTCGTGGGTTTTTCCATAATTATACTCCATTCTACGCCCATTTGCTATCACGCCGAGTAAAAATCTCCACAGAGACTAGATGCACTCTGCACATCTTGCTCTGATTAGCGGTCGTCAAATGCACCGCATAAATGCGTGCATTTTCTCGTCGCCATAACAAAAAAGGGGCTGCCAAAGCAGCCCCTGGGGGAAAATATATAAACCAAATGGTCTATAGCATATTCTACTGTTCAAACAACAGCTCTTCATATGTAGGGAATGGCCATGCCTTTGCATCTACGATCTTCTCAAGCTCATCCGCCGGCTTACGAACCGTATCGAAGAAAGCAAATACCACATCATGGTAATACTTTGCCCATGCCTTTGGATCCTCTTCCTTCTCGGCAGCCTTAGCCACAATATCCTCAAGCTCTGCAGTTGCCTTCTTAAGTTCCGCAAGCTTTGTATCGATGGTAGAAAGAATCTCCATCTGTGTATCTGCGCTGATACCAAGCTCCTTCAAATCCTTCACAGAAGCAGCCAGAGTACCCTCATACTTCATAACAGCCGGAATAATCTGCTTCGTGGACATCTCGATCATTGTCTTAGCCTCGATATTGATCTGCTTTGCGTAGTTATCATACATAACAACGCCTCTTGCAACCAGCTCACGCTTAGACATTACACCATGCTTCTCAAACATTTCGATATTCTCCGGTGTTGCGAGGTAATCAACCGCATCAACCATGCACTTGATATTTGGGAGTCCACGGCGCTCTGCTTCCTTTACCCACTCCTCAGAATAACCATTTCCGTTGAAGATGATTCTCTGATGCTCTCTCAACTTATCTGCAACCAGCTTCTTTGCGGCTGCCTCGAAATCATCTGCCTTCTCCAGCTCATCTGCAAAGTTGCAAAGTGTATCAGCAACAATTGTATTCAATGTCATCATTGGCTGTGCAATACACTGTGTACTACCAACCATACGGAACTCGAACTTATTACCGGTAAACGCAAATGGTGATGTACGGTTACGGTCTGTCGCATCCATCTTGAACTCAGGGATGACTGAACATCCTGACTTGTAAACCTTACCCTTCAAGCTGCTTGTTGCCTCTCCATTTGCAATGATCTGATCAACAACATCAGCAAGCTGATCACCAAGGTAAGCAGAAATGATTGCTGGAGGTGCCTCATTTGCACCAAGTCTGTGATCGTTACCAGCAGAGCTTGCTGACAGACGAAGCAATGCAGCATGATTATCAACAGACTCCAGAATTGCAGCTAAGAATACCTGGAACTGCAGGTTCTTCTCTGGCTCCTTGCCTGGATCAATCAAATTCTCGCCATCGGATGTTGAGATAGACCAGTTATTATGCTTACCAGAACCATTGACACCTGCAAATGGCTTCTCATGAAGCAGACATGCAAATCCATTTCTCTCTGCAACCTTCTTCAATGTCTCCATCAGCAACTGGTTCTGATCCGTTGCTACATTTGTTGTACCATAGATTGGTGCGATCTCATGCTGAGAAGGAGCAACCTCGTTATGCTGTGTCTTCGCTGGAATACCATACTCCCACAGATCCTTGTTCAGCTCTCTCATGAAATGAGAAACCTTATCCTTGATCACGCCGAAGTACTGATCGTCAAGCTCCTGTCCCTTCGGTGCCGGTGCGCCAAACAATGTACGTCCAGTCAGCTTCAGGTCAAGTCTCTGATTGAACTTATCCTTGTCAATCAGGAAGTACTCCTGCTCTGGTCCAACGGAAGCAGTTACCTTCGCTGGTGTCTTACCAAACAGCTTCAGGATACGAAGTGCCTGCTTGTTAACGGCATCCATGGAACGAAGAAGTGGTGTCTTGTGATCCAGAGACTCGCCTGTATATGAAATAAAAATAGTCGGAATACAAAGAACCTTACAGCCATCCGGAATCTCTTTGACAAATGCAGGAGATGTACAATCCCAGACTGTATAACCTCTTGCTGCACACGTCTCACGGATTCCTCCGGAAGGGAAGGAAGAACCATCTGGCTCAGCCTTGATCAATTCCTTGCCAGTGAACTCTGTGATGAATGTACCATCACCAACCGGATCCATGAAAGAATCATGTTTCTCTGCTGTCAGGTTTGTGAGTGGATGGAACCAGTGTGTATAGTGTGTTGCGCCGAGCTCCTTTGCCCACTCCCGCATGGCAATCGCTACGGAATCAGCAATCGCTGCGTCAAGCGGTGCACCGTAATCAATTGTCTTCTTTAATTCCTTGAATACTGCCTTTGGCAATCTTGCACGCATGACTGCCTCACAAAATGAACGCTTTCCTAAATCTTCTGCTGTAACTTCCATACTCGTATTCTCCTTTTCCTTAATTTTTTTAATTATCTTTAACTCGTAATTAAGATAACTCAAGTCTAAGGAAAACGCAAACTGAAAAAACCGCCTTTTTTCTTTCATAAATTACGTCAAATCGAATTTTTACTATACATTATTAAGTTTTAACTTGTGAATCGTATGTAAAAACGGACTTTTGTGTCGTTTTCGCAAGTAAATATAGGCGCTCGCAACGCTTAACTTGTGAAACCGTATCAAAAGTCCGTTTCTACTTGTTTTTATCTAGTCAAATCATCTCTCACACCCATATAATACGATGCAAACTCTTGTGTAATCAATTTGTTTCGTATCATCAGGTTGAGCGTATCTTTAAATTCTGCATAGCTGATTGTCGAATGCGCCAGATTATCCAGCGTCTTGCTGATCCGGTCTGCATATCCGTTCGCATCAATCACATTGTCCCGTAATAAGATATTCGACTTGTATGCTTCTTTAAAATAAATATTCACCTTGTTGGACATTGTTACCCGGTCATCCACCTGAAACTCTACCCCTAACAGGTCAAATAGTGCCGATGCCGACCGGTTTGTCACATAGATATCATTTCCGATTCCATACAAATTCTTATAGGCAGACAGATCATCCACAACCGTACTGTGCGCATAATCCGGCAGATACGGACGAAACATATCCGCAAGCACACTGCTGCCCTTATACGCTGCATAATCAATATCTTCATTTGCCGGCTGCTTCTTCAGATATGTAATATTCTTGATCTGATATAGTGGAATCGTGATGTGCCGCGGTTCCTGTTCAATCAGCAACAGATGAAAATCCTTTTTCTCTACCCAGATATAGGCAGGTGTCTGATTTGCCTTGAGCTTTTCGGAACGATCTACGAAGATCATACGATGCTCCCGCCGCACCTTGAACTTATGCAGCGTCTTCTTGACCTTCTTCCGGTCATATGTTGTGACAGTTTCCTGCGTAAGAGCAACAATCGACTGTTCTTCCATCCGTTCCTCTCTGTCCTGCGACTCCTGTCCGCCCTCATCTGCGTCCTTCTTTTGCTGTTTCTTCCGCTTGTGCCGGTTGTGTTCTTCCTCGACATTCGAAGCTTCTTTCTCGTTCTTTCGCTTCGCAAATACCGGCGGCTTCATATGATCGACTTTCTTGTCCGCATCCTGTGGCTTCGTACGTTTGGAACGTTTTGTGTCCTGCGTTTCTGCGTTCTTCGCATCTTCCACAACACCACCCTGAATCACAAGCGTCTGCGCCAGCGTAATCACAACAAACACACATACGACTGCTGCAAAAATAAACAGAATCTGCCGGAACACGATTGCACACACAATCGCACCGACAGTTCCGATTCCGAACAGCAATGACAAGAGCACGATTGCCCTTGCCTTTGCCGTTCCATATTTAATTGTATTGACACATTTTCGAATCATTACGCCTTATATACAACCTTACGGAAATTCTTCTTTCCCTTCTTCAATACGAACTCCTCTGCGAAATCATCCGGTGTGAACATCTTCTTCACATCTGTGATCTTCTCGCCATTGACAGAGACACCGCCCTGCTCCATCGCACGTCTTGCCTCGCTCTTGGATGCTGCAAGTCCTGCCTGTACGATAATCGACATCAGATCTGTCTGTCCATCATTGAAGATATCTGCTGTGATTTCAGCAACTGGCATATTCTCTGTATTTCCGCCACCGAAGATATTCTTCGCTGCGTCAAGTGCCTTCTTCGCTTCTTCCTCGCCGTGTACAAGTGCAGTCAGCTCATAGGCAAGAATCTCTTTTGCCTTATTCAGCTCGCTGCCTTCCCAGTGCTCCATCTCCTGAATCTGCTCCAATGGAAGGAATGTCAACATCTTGAGACACTTGATAACATCTGTGTCGTCGACATTTCTCCAGTACTGGAAGAACTCATACGGTGTTGTCTTGTTTGGATCAAGCCATACAGCACCCTTCTGTGTCTTACCCATCTTCTTACCCTCAGAATTTAAGAGCAGTGTGATTGTCATCGCATGTGCATCCTTGCCAAGCTTTCTACGGATCAGCTCTGTACCACCAAGCATGTTCGACCACTGATCGTCGCCACCAAACTGCAGGTTACAGCCGTACTTCTGGAACAACGCATAGAAATCATAGCTCTGCATGATCATGTAGTTAAACTCCAGGAAGCTAAGTCCCTTCTCCATACGCTGCTTGTAGCATTCAGCCGTCAGCATACGATTGACAGAGAAATGCGCTCCAACCTCACGCAATACCTCTATATAATTCAGATCAAGCAGCCAGTCCGCATTATTTACCATAAGCGCTTTTCCCTCTGAGAAATCAATAAAACGGCTCATCTGCTTCTTAAAGCAATCACAGTTATGCTGAATGGTCTCCTTTGTCATCATCTGACGCATATCGGTTCTTCCGGATGGATCACCGATCATTGCGGTACCTCCACCAATCAGAGCAATTGGCTTATTGCCACCCATCTGCAGACGCTTCATCAGACAAAGTGCCATAAAATGTCCTACATGCAGGCTGTCTGCTGTCGGATCAAATCCAATATAGAACGTTGCCTTTCCTTCATTGATCAGACGGCTGATCTCCTCTTCGTTTGTTACCTGTGCAATCAAACCTCTTGCTACAAGTTCTTCGTACAATGTCATCTTTCTTTCCTCCAAAATATATTTTCTTTTTGGGGCATTAAAAAACGCCCTTATAAAAATATAAGGACGAAGTATACTCCGTGTTACCACCTTATTTCACGCTTACCTCACGATAACCGCCTTTGCAAGTATCGATATCAATACTTCAGCCTCTGTAACGTGTGCCAATCCGTCTGCCCCTACTTGACAAGCGTTCAGGGAGCAGCTCCGAGATGTATTCATGTTTCCGACTTACCGCGCCTCTCATCAACCGGCTGCTTTCTGTGGCAGCTGCTCGCAAACACTACTTGTTCTCTTCCTCGCCTTTGCTATCATTCACAATGATATGAAAATTATATATGATGATTTTCCGTTTGTCAACAATATCCTTTATCAAACGTAATTACTGTATAATATGTATCCTGTTTCTCCGCAAGCTTCTGCTGGATCTCAGACTTAATCTGTGCTTCTGTCTTCTTACATTCATATGGCACAAGCACATCAAAGATCAGATTGGTATGCGTTGGTCCCGACACAATCCGAAAATCATGCATCGTAAGACCTTCATCGATTTCCTTTAAAATCCCCGCCATCATATCACGGCAAACATTCGTCTTCTCATCATCGTAATCAATCGGGTCCATGTGGATCGTCATATGTACCTGCAATTCATCGTAGATGTTCCGTTCTAACTCATCAATCGCATCGTGAATCTCCATGATATTTTCATGACAGTCCACTTCCACATGCACACTACCAATCAGATTTCCCGGACCATAGCTGTGTATGATCAGATCATGCATGCCATGACAGAACATATTCTCCATCACAAGCTCCCGGATCTTTGCAACCAACTCCTCATCTGCCGGCTGTCCAAGCAGCTGATCCACCGTATCTTTCACAATACCAAAACCGGAAAGCATAATCATGACTGACACCACGATTCCCATGATACCATCCATCGGAAGATCCGAAAATGCCGACATCACAAGTGCGATTGTGGTTGCCAGTGTTGCAAACACATCGCTAAAGCTATCCTTAGAGGTTGCAAGCATAATGGACGAAGAAAGCTTCGTGCCAAGCTTCCGGTTCATAACTCCCATCCCAATCTTCACCAGCATGGAAAGCACCAGCACCAAAAGAGCAAGAAATGAAAACGTTACACGCTCCGGATGCATGACCTTCTCCACCGAGCTTCGCAGCAACTCAAATCCAACCGCCACAACCGCAGCCGCGATCACAAGCGAAGTCAGATATTCCATCCGCCCATGTCCAAACGGATGATCCCGGTCGGCTGGCTTCGCTGCCATCTTATACCCAAACATCGTCACGATACAAGTCGCACAATCCGATAAGTTATTCACACCATCTGATACAATCGAAATCGAGCCCGCGATCAGACCGATTGCAAGCTTACTTGCAAACAAGATCACATTGCAGATGATTCCGACGATGGAGGAGAAAAAACCATACCGTTTCCGCACTTCCGGGCGTTCGATCTCATCCGCATCCTTTATGCACTTATGAACCAGAAATTCAAGCACGTTTCTCTAACTCCTTCACTCTTCTACAATAATTCACAGTACCAACGCCCATTGCCATAAATACAAAGAACAGTGGTGTTGTAATCGGCTGATTCAGATTCAGGATGCTCTGCGCGAAATATCCAACTGTCGCTGCCAGACACACACTGATCCATGCATGCTCCTTTGCATGCTTAAACATATAGACGATACTGCTTCCGACCAATGCCAGATAAGAAAGCAGACCAACAATACCTGTGGTAAATAAGTACTGCAACAGCTCGTTATGCGCATTGTCATACACTTTACCCGTGACCTGAACCATCTCATTGTAGCATGCCGCCTTGAGTGTCACACGTACCGACTCATTTCCATATCCAAACAGCTTATTTACAAACGGTGCATCACCATACACTTCCACAATCTTTCTCCAGATGTAACCACGATAACTGCCCCATTTATCATTGAATGTCAGTAACGAAGAGCCAGTTACCGCCAAAACAATAATACCAATCACGCCAAGCGCCACACACGCACCACAGACAATCAGCACAATCTTCTTTTTATTCCATGCTGCAACCCTCGTGCCAAGCTTCCAGTTGCAGACACACACAACTGCAAATACAAGCAGCGCTGCTCCACATAACACAAATGCAATATCCAGCCGGTTTAAGGCGATTGCAAGTCCGCCCCGTTTTTTGTCATATCTTGTATGTCCATATTTATTGATAAACCCAAGCACCAGATTGCCGACAAACAATAAAAACACTGCAAACGAACTATACCGCAGTCTGCCCTGCATAAATGCAAGGATTGTCACCACAACAACGCCAGCAAAAATACCAAGGAATACACTGTCACTGTTTGCAATCAGAATATTGCAACCAGCCGCGATCAGTAGGATTCCTGACAGAATACGCGAAAACCAGTTCTTACAAAATGCAAACACTGCCAACAACACTGGAATCGAGATGGACAGATAACTTGCATACATATTGATATTTCCGAATGTTGATATGAATTTCGTATATTGATTTGATGCAATGTTATAACGCAGATTCAGGAAATCATGCTCCATATGCTGTCCGATTGCAACCGCATACGCAAATGCATTCGCCGCAGCAAAAAAGATAAACATGATCATCTGTGGACGCACACGCTGTGCCAACACAACGAATACGATCATCAGAACCAGATACATGCAAAGGCCCATCCGTCTGCCCTGCAAGCCATAAAAAGCATCTTTTTTATTATCTGCACAAAGCCATGCAAAAAAGTTTGCCATCAGGAATGCAAGTGCATAAAACTCCGGTCGCAAGAACCGTTTCTTCCCGGTATCCTCGACGAGCAAAGAATCATACTTATAATAATTCTTCAGATTTGCCTCCACAACATAACCGATCAATGCAAGCGCCAGATAGATACCGGCCGCATATAAAAAGAAATGATATTTTGTGATCGTAATATTAAAATAATGGTCATCGTAAATCAGTGGATACACACCAAACGCCAACAATGCAAATACATACACCGCGACATCCATCACACGAATTCCTCTGCAATATTCCAAATTGTCTGATTTTTTCGTCTTTGCCATGACTTTTATCTCCTTATCCAGCTCCTGCTGCTATTTTAACATATGTATATAAAAAGAAAAGAGAGATAATTGCTATCTCTCTTTCTCTTCGTGCGGGAGATGGGACTTGAACCCTGAGAGAAATTCCCAACCCCCGCTTATCTACTATAGACCTTATAACAATCAATGATTACCTTTGATTACTAACATACTGATTTCAAGGCATCTTTGATCTGATGAATTGCTTCTGTCTCCGTTTTATCATTATAGTAATAATATTTCTTTGTTGTTGTGATATCTGTATGTCCCATCTGTTTCATTACTATTTTCTCATCGACATGATTATTGATCAACTTTGTTGCGTAGGCTCTTCTTATTTTATGCGTTGATCGAACCGGAATTCCCACATAACTACACAAGCTCCTTAATCTTTTTGAGACAGACGTACCTCGAAGCAGCTGTCCGTTGTCATGCATAAATAAAAATTCACCACCATCATTAAGACGATTTATAGTCTCGATAATTTCATGGACATCATCTTGAATAACCACCTTACGGAGTCCAGCTTTTGTTTTTGTAAAATTCTGAATTTCTGTGTGAAAAACACCTTCCGCATCTTTGTATCTGATTTCGGTCTTATTCACATCAATATAATTCTCGTGTATATCAGATTGCTTAAGAACAACAATCTCACCTACACGCATACCTGTTGACATAGCTAAGATGATAGCCATATCGGTTAACCGTTCGCCATGTTCATGCACATATTTCTTAATCTTGTCTAATTCATCTGGTCTAAAGATCTGCTCATTTTCTGCAACAGTATTAACCTGAAATATCTTCTTCGAAAGCTCAATATCTTCCAAAACTGAACTTATACTCAAATCAGTGTAGCACTTACTTTTCGCTCTTCTAAAAATACCAGATAAAACAATACGTACATTGCTCCAAGCTTTTTGCGTGAGATGATGCTCGTGAATAGTGTCTTTTACAAATTTCTCTATATCATTACTTGTTATTTTACTGATATCAGATTCATTAAAAACAGTTCCTACAAAACACTTTTTATAATCTGCCTTATATTTTGTAATTGTCTGATCCGATATTTCACTGTATTTGGATTTTTCTGCTATCCATTCGTTAAATACATCTTTAACTAAATGAATGTTTTCCAAACCCTTATAAAAAGCAACAATAGTTTTTTGCACAGAAGACTCTGTCTTCTTTTTCACAAGCCTTCTCTTTGCAGTAGGATCTGCGTCCTTTGGTGGTAAATAAGTATACCAATATCCATTCTTTCCTTGCCAGATATCATAGGGATGCTGATCCAAGTATTTCTTTATCTCATACATTTCTAATTCTTCTTGCAACTTAACAGGATCAAGTATACCACTCTCTACTGCATTTTTCAACATAGTTGTAATATCCATAACTATTAAACCTCCTTATACACTTTTAAATGTAAAAAGAGGAAAGGGTTTTACCCCTATTCATAGGAATCGAAAAGATTGAATTGCCTTAATCTGTGCGGGTCTAATAGCTCATCATAAAAACTATTTCTCTTGGCCATTTCTTTCTCTTGCATCAATTCACGCGTAGTCATACGCAACATATCATCTCTAAAACTGTGTGTTGCTTTTGCCTCTAAAATATGCGAAATCTTTTCTCTGTCTTCGCAGTAAGATAACCACGAAAAATCATCATCAAGACTAATAGCTGGATAATATTTTAGAATAATATCAGCATATTTTGCCATTACTTCATTTTGCTTAAAAGGTGTTGGATCTAGCTTTATTCCCTTACACATCATAATAGCTTGCATCTGCTCTATCGAATAATTAGGATCTGCAAACTCAGAAACATCCATTTTCATCTCTAAGCACTTCCGTAAGTATTCCATCTGTGCTACTGTGTATCTCACATCACTGTATATTGATACATCCACACCAGAACGTAGACCATAAAGAATTTCACGCATCTGACCATAATCGAAATTTTGTATAGTCATAGCGTCAACATCTACAAAATCTTTTAAACCTTCTATTACAAGAAGGGACTGGCTTAAACTTAACCCTTTTTCTTCCTGTAAGTATTGCTTACACTTATCGTAATTTGTCATTAATTAATACTCCCTGTTCTAAATTCATTGGTATTAAATCATCATTCTTTTCTATGGAAGTAACAGTATTACTCACACTATCATGCACAGGTGCTTTTTCAATCTGCTGCATAGACTCTTTAGATGTAGTAGCATTAGTATTCTCTACATCGGTCTGTACTGTTACTGACTTAGAACTGATAACTTTTTTCTGCGCTATCTCACGTTCAACAACAAAAGTAGCCACAATATACGGAACTAATCTAATCAATGTAGTTGCTATAAAAATAACACAAGCGTATTCATAAGCTTGCCCCATTGCTTTAGGAATAAACATTACAATTGTCTCCATTAAGTCACCAAGAGATTTCAAACCTTTGCCAACAAACGGAATATAACTAGCCAAATTACTGAGTTTTCCTATACTGCCATCTAATAGAGCTTGCGTTGCCTGGATGAAAGATTTCTGGCTGGCTCTTAAAGCTAAAAGAATACAATCAGCAATAATCAATCCCCAACTAATGCCAACTCTCACTTTCTTTTGAGCTGTACTTAGACCATTGTTCCCTCTAGTGAAAAACATTAGAACACCCCCATATCGAGCACACACCCAGCCGGAGCCATAAGGCTTACACACTTATTTGAAATGTTCAAAAACTCCTGCACAAGCTCAGAATGAAAACTTTGATCGAGTACACAAAACTCATGATGATTAACAGAAAATCTAGAAGAGTTCACATCGTATGTGAACTCTGCATATTCATTTAGATATAACCCAATAATATGCAACAAAGATTTCTCTCTATAAACATAGAAGAAACCTTTTGACTCATTTACAATTACAGCTGGAACTTCTCCTTGATATGCATCATAAGCACACAAACTGTATTGAGCTGAGCATAAAAACTGCTGCATGCAATGTAACTCATTTAAAATAAAAGGAGTATCCATTGTTAATGCGTATCGTCTACCATTCACCAAACGTGCTATTAAATCCCGCACCAGTTCTGAGTTAGCTGGCTCAAGATTGAAATCATCTGACATCTGGTACTGTAAAAATTCATTAAAAAACATTTTCTAAAAACCTCCCATCGACTTAAAATCATCATTTTCTACTGTATGCTGCTTCACTACAGCTCTTCGTGTAGCTATTTGGGAAGTCTTTCTTTGCTTTACAGAATTATTTACCTGCATGACTTTCTGTCCAAGTTCAGCTTCCTCCGGCACAGAAGAAGCTTTATGTGCTAAATAAAATGATAAAATTGGCAGCACAATTTCATCCACAAAAGGTATTGGATCTGGTACAAAAAAATCAATGATAGTCAAAATAATACAAATAACACAAGCCGTTTTATACTTTGATCGTGCTTCCATTTTTATCACTCTCCCATTCTTTTATTCTACGATTTCTACCTCAGAGGATACTTCTACACCCTGCGGCTGATTTGCATTTGGATCCTCTGTAGTTGACTTTTTATTACCAGTATTTCTCACGCACAGAAAGATCAGTACCAAAAGGACTAATGATCCTGCAATAATACCAGTTCTTACCGCTACTCTTTTCTTTTCGACTGTCATTTTCTAATCCTCCTTGTACTGCAAAGTACGGACCATACCATCAGTTCCAATTGTGATATTCTTACAAATCCCATGCAATCGATCACTGTAAATAGTTGGATCAATGATGCTTGGACTAAAATGAGTAAGAATCATTTCTTTTACACCAGATGAAGCGGCTAAAGAAGCAGCTTCTATCATGGTCATGTGATAGTTATTTGCTGCATTACCTGTTTTAGGCAATTCATAGTACATACCTTCACAAATCATGAGATCTGCCCCTTTTGCAGCGATACGCATACTTTCGCACAAACGTGTATCCGTTACGTAAACAAACTTCAAACCTTTGCGTGGTATATCCATAATCAAATCCTGCGTGTAAATTCTGCCATTATATGGCACAATATTCTTCTGCTGAATTTCACTCCAGATTTCTTCCGGAACATTATTTTGCTTAGCTAATTCTTCTGAAAATCTTCCAGCTCGTGATAGCTGAAACTGATAACCAAAGCATGGAGTTTTATGATCAACCATAAAAGGCTTAATCATAAAACTATCCAATTTTAATGACTGATTACCCTCGGTAATTTCAATTGTTTTAATTCTAAAAGGTAATCGAGACACCATCCGCTTTGCCGCATCAACAACATTATTTAACCCTTTAGGACCAACAATTGTGAGAGTATCCGTTTTCTCACTATTAGCCATACTAGCAAGTAACCCAGGTAATCCACCAATATGATCCGTGTGATAATGAGTTAACAGTAAATAATTAATTTTTTTCAAACTCAATGAAGCTTTTTTAAGAGCAACCTGAGTACCCTCTCCTGCATCAATCAGACAATAATTTGAATTCTGTCTAACCAGACAAGAGCACAAATGTCTGTGGGGGAGCGGTGTCATGCCGCTTGTCCCCAAAATAAAGATATCAATCATTATGCTTCCTCCAACTCCTGCTTCAGTAAATCTAAAATTTTCTCCACTTCCCATCCCCACCTTAAGTTTGAGACTTCCTGCAAAAGGTATTCTGGTAACATGCTACACATAATGCTCTGGTAATCCTCTTCATCTAATTCAGGGTATTCTTTCTGCAAGCGAGCCAATGTCTTTTCAGAACCAACATAATCTTCCATTGGCTTCAATGAGCTCTTGTTAATAATTAATCCCTGACAGAAGCCACTTTTGAGATCTTTCAGAACACTGAGAATAATCTTTTTATCTGCTGCTAATTCGCTCAGTAACATTTCGGTAGTTCTGATTGTTACAAAATGGAATTTGCTCAAATCAAAAGAACCATTTGTAATGGCTGTAATAGCTGCGTCAACTCCATTGAATGTCTTAACTTCTACTTTTTCTCCTACACAATAAAAAATCATTTTAATTCTCCTCACCTTCATTTATTAATGTACAATCTGCAAAAACTGTATTAAACAATTCATAAAATTCTCTAATACAGTTTATTATTTTTATATGTAACCCGTACAGCTGTAAATGGGTTTTAATCTCCTCTAGGATTTCCTGAGCCTCTCCCTCTTCTATAGGTGGCTTCAGCAAGATAGGTGTTGCAATCACACTGTTTGATCCTACATCTAAACGATATGTTACTGCTGCAACTACTTCATCATCCTCTCCCACCATAAACCGATGATATAGCAAAACATTATTTCTATCTGTTGCTTCTATCCAAGGATAAATTCGATAAATATGATCCAAGTATGCAAGAAAATTTGCAAAGAATACTACATTTTCTTGTGAAACTTCGACTTCTTGTAACGTAACTAACATAATAATTACCTCCAAAAATAGGACATTATTTTTACATAATGTCCTACTAACTAAAATATCTTCATTTCATCTGATTTCTCTAATTTGGGTTGCACATTCTCGCAAGGAAGAGCATTGGGTTGAACCGGTGCACTCTGTACTGGTTGTGGTGTTTGTACAACGACTGTCTGCCTTGCTCCTCGGAGACTGAGAAGCGCCAAAATATTGATAATCACAACTATAGCTACTACCCACCATTTGTACAACCCACTGGTAACCTGCAGTACCTTACCCACATTGGTTTGAGTAGCCTTTACCATATCCGTCACATCACCAGTAAACACATATTTCTTTACCAAAAATCTCCCGGCAAGCCAACCTGCTCCGTAAATCAGATCAAAGATAAGTAGTATAAATAACTTTTTCTTTTCCATAGAGTCTCCTAAAACAGATTCATATTGTTTTCACTACTAGGTGCCTGCGTGACAACTGGAGCAGCCGCACTTGGTGCCTGTACTACTACTGAATTTTTGGAAGCTCTTGCTAAATCCAACTTTCTGTTAAATCCAATACGACTCAGTACAGCAATAACATTAATTACAATAATCGCTATAGTTACAAACTTGTTGTAAATAACTTTACAAAAAGCGGATAGGACTTTTCCAAAACTTGAATTAAAAAAAGCTACCAATTTTAACCATGTGGCTGCCTGTGATCCAAGGCTTGCTCCACTAGCTTTTCTTATTATTACATTAAAAGCAATAGCAATGGCTATGTACACCGCATCAAGAATCAGTAACCAAATAGGCAGAATAAATTTCTTCTTTACTTCTTTTGCCATAACAACACCTCCTTAAAACATATTCATCTTATTCTTATTTTCTTCAACTGGTGTTGCATCAATCACAACATCATCCTGCTTTGACGGATTCCTCCCATTTACTTTTTTCAAAGATTTGATAAGTATCGGAATCAAGAAAAGTAAGACACAGATTATAGCAACCCAAATTATAATCTTTCCTATGGCTGCTAATAAATGTGGAAGAAGAAAAATAGCTGCGATTGCAGCTAAAATCAAAATAACAAACTGCACAAACTCACCTCCTAAAAAACATCCATTTTATTGCCTTTATCAGAAGGCTCTTCATGCACTATACCTTCGATTATCACATCAGATGCTTTTTCAGAACTTCTCACGTCTTGCATAGCAGATTCCCGACTTGCTGCATAAATATCTTTACTTGCATAGTATTTAGTAGTGATAACCATCGTCAATAAAATACCAACAACTGTAGTTATTGCTATCACAACGAGAGGATTGACTAAAAGCTTCAGCATATACTTAGCAAAAGCGTTCCCCTTCCAAGCGCCTGTTATAATTCTAACAGATGCTTTTAATGGTGATAATCTTCCCCACGTGTATAGTGCAACACTTATGGCATCAATTATGATGAGTGGTATCCAAATTTTTTTATTACTCACATTAACACCCCCTTATAGGCATTAATACAATCTTTAGCACAGAAAACATTAATATCATCACCAAACTTTACAAATCCAAGATTTTCAATCATTGGTCCAGAGATAAGGACATTTCGTAGCTTTGATTCTGCAAATGCAGACGGTGCTATAGAAGTTACATTTTCCGGTATCTCAATTGTTCTCAGAGAAGGACAACAACTAAAGAGATTGTCTGGCACAAACTTCAAGTATTTTGGTAACTGCAAAGTTTCTATCCATAAACTAGCTCTCTTTATTGTTTGCGAATTGTATACACCGGCTTCATCAGATTTCAAAATCTGCCACACATTTTTTATTCTAGTAGTGGTAGCAAATCTTCCTTTATTGAAAGCTGTCCAGTGTACGTATTCAACTGGCACTCCGCCAACTTCATCAGGAACAACTACTTTATTCGCAGTACCTGTATATTTCAGAAGCATTAACTGATTATCTCGCAGGAGAAACTTAAAATCCCCTGCTATGACCAGTTCGCCTTTTTCAAAAAATTTTTTGTTTCTCATTACTGTGAACCGGCTTAAGTATTTATTTGAAATTCTCCGTAATGATTTTCTGACTCCCTTAAAAGACTCGCTGGCTTTCTCAGTTATCTCATATGTTTTAATACAAGCACGATCAAAATTACTAACCTGTACACTTGGTACAAGTGGCTTCCCAGTTTCTTGTTCTTCTTGCATTTGTGCTTCATCTACTTGTTTTTCTTCAACAGATGATTGCTCAAAATCAGCATATTCTAAACTGTCCACATTTTCTGTCTTTGTTTCCTCAGGAGTACTACTACTCTGTGTACCCTGTGAACTCATAGAGTTTATATCCACTGAAGCAAATTCTGTTAAATATTCAGTAAAATCTTTAGAATCCATTACTACCACCACCTTTCTTATATCTTTAATACTTCACTTATTTCTCTGTCGTTAATGGTTGACCCATACACTTTTGTCAAAAATAGCTTCAGCAAATCTGCAGAAGAAGTAACTCCTCGCTGTGTCAAAAAACGATTAAAGTCCCAAAAAGAAAAACACTTTAGCTGCTTCTCCGAAAGATTATCCATTGGAAAGCCATATTTTGCTTTCACGGCTTTCTGTAAGATTGTGTATCTATCACGAACAAGAGCTAAGATCACCGTCTTATCCACACGCTCTTCTTTTACAGCATCACTGACAGCCTCGTACACACTCTGTGTAACAAACTCTTTTTTTATAGGAAGAAACTTTTTCACAGTCAACAATCTAAGTAGACCATTTACTGAATTTATTTCCCCGAAAGAGTCAAAAGAAGCTGCCTTTATCACAATATCTAAAGATTTCAACTTGTAGATAAGCGGATTGAAATCACAGTCATTACTCAGGATATACACAGCCTTAATATCACCTCTGAAAGTCTCCAAGATATCCCAAATACTATCCACTATAATTTTCATATCAGCAAGATTCTTTTTTGCTTGAGCGTATACAGCAGTATCGATGAAATCAAAACCGTTCTCCAAAAAGAAGGAAATCATAGATCCTAATACATCTTTACTACCATAGCACTTCCCAACAAAAGTGTCAGTTTCCTGTAACATACTTCTTGCCTCTGCTAAATAATTTTTCACTTGTTCACGCGAAACATTTTCAGCATCGACAAACATTAAAATTTTACTCATGGGTTATTCCCCTTGCTATTTTTTATAATCTAATTTGATAAGACTGGAAGCCTTAAGATCATACCAAACAAGATCATCATGATTGTGCACTACTACACACTTCATCAAAATGGTCTCTCCAGCATTCAAATAGCAAGAATTACTAACTCCTGTAAATTCTTTATCATCCCTGTAAAAAATACTTTCTGCTAGATCTGCATCATAAAATTTATTTTCAATAATAATTCTTTCGCTACTAAAATTTGTAATTTCATATTCGATGTATACTAAGTTGTCAGCCAACTTCTGCCTGTTATTATCAGATAAAGCTACTAATTGCTCCTTAGCACTGTTACCCTGAAGTACTGTTTTCACTGACAACTTCACAGGTACATAAGAATTATCATAAAAATAATTAAGGAATTTATCATCCCCTAATTCTAATGTTTCAACATTTTCAACGGAAGCATCTGTAGATGTAGCTAGTGCTTCATAATTTAATGCACTTTGTTCTAGTGCGTAGACCAAATTACTTAACTGCGTATCATAATAAGTAACAAAAGGCTTCGCACTCTCAAACTGAAATGGACTTTCAGTACTCTGTGTAAGAGACGCTTCCACCTTACCTGTTACTTTGTTATATTGTGTTATTGTTGCTGCAAGATAATCGTATACATAAGTATCTATTTCTTGCTGTGCTATTCCCAGATCGTATAAATTCTTAATATCTGAAATAAATCCAGCATCATTAAGAGTTTTCTTTTGTACCTCTTCTTGATTAAAAATTAGTACATCACAGGTAACACTATTCCCTTGCCCACTCCAAGCGGTAATATTGCTTGTATTAAAAATCACATTGAACAATTTTCTGTAGCTAGAATTATTTATCAGATATTCCTTATAATCATCCGCAAAACACTGTTTGTCACTATTATAAGTATTAACCAAATTCTCTAACTCTGTGTCATAGTCAAATGTATTTTTATTACCACAACCAGTAAGTAATAGTGTCAGCAAAATAAACATTACACTTAATTTCTTCATCGTGGTTCCTCCTGCAGCACACGTACGCCTAAAGGTATCTGGTATACTAAATATCTGCCCGAGAAAGCTCTCACTTCTTCAAAAGAACGAGCCTTTATCTCAGCAGGAAACTTTACAACAATCCGTACATATGTTGGTCTATCTTTTGTGCTACTAGGTATTAGTCTATTTGTAGACACAGTAGCAGTTTCGCCACAATTTAATGCTAAAGGAAATCTCACGATATAAGATCCAGTCTTTGAGCTGTCACTATAGAGCAAACGCTCTACATCGTATTCATCATATAACTTTGTACCATCTTGATCGCTGTAAACTTCCATTATAGGAGAACCAACCATAGCATTATTATTAAATGCATCAAAAGTTAATACTGTTGTGTCATTTGTTGGTGCACTGACATAATTAACATCATATTGAAAATCATAAAAAGAGTGACTTCCTCTTTCTATCTTTTCATAGTTGGAAATTTCGTGTGATTCAAGATATACATCATGAAAACTAAGATTATAGACTGCACCGTTGATACTCTGTATCTCTGCAACATCATTTATTGTTTTTATAGATGCTCCAGCAGATGCATTTCGTAAGCAAGATAAATCAACATAAACATCATCAAACTGCACCTTACCTGCAGCATCGGCAACATGGAAGCGGAGAAAAGAATATTCATCCTCAACCGTTGTTTGCGGTTGCAAGACAATCTCAAGATTGCCATCCATTCTATCGTCATACATTTCGATAGAATCATTGTATCCAGACCACCCAACATAGCCTGCACTGCCAATCACTTTATTTTTACTATTCAATAATTCTGGTGACATTGTTACATTAATCATTTCGTGATCCTGTAAGTAGGTCTCCAAATTCACATAACAGTTAATAGCATAACTAAAGTAAACACCATTCTGATTTGCCGGATAATTGTTCAAATCCCAAATGCCTAAACGCTCTACAAAGTTAATATGGAAGTATCCCACCTGCTTATTTTCATAAACAAGTGGGATATCCAAATTACTGTCATAGATAACTCTTGAATTATCAGAGAAAATGATGCTTTCTGCGTCTGAGTTTGAAGCTATTATCTTCGCATCTGTAGGGGTTGCTTTATCAGAAGTGTCCTTTGAGGAACACCCTGTAAGTAACAAAACTACCAAGATGAAAACGAGACTAAGCTTTCTCAATACGCATCACATTCCCTTCTATATTGACTTTGCAGGACTTTTGATTTTCCTGCAGGAACTGCAGTAAAGATTTGTTCTTTGAGAATACGCTCAAAATAGGCATCTGCGTACCATTTACAATAGCATAGCTCTGTAAGGTCTCACTTATTTTTGCATTTGAGTATTCATTGTAAATACTTGACAATGCAAATGCATATCGCATTACAGCTGAGTAAAGATTATCATCGGAACGAACCATCCACTTAAGTGCATTAAAGCCTGCTAAAAAGCTATCGTCCCGCTGGAATAATGTCTTGTACTCTGGGGTATCCTGTAACAGCAATACCTGTACCAATGTAATTACCATCTGTAAACCAACATTGTCTAAAACAGATGGATCCTTTCCATTATCCCGCATATACTCCAGCATTTTTGCTTTCATGATCGGCATATTGTAACGACAATCATTTTCTTCCAGTAATCGGATCTTTGATTTCAAATCAAGACTGAGAGATACCGGAACTTTTCTTGCCTGTATTGTGTAGGAGGACACATCACTAAAGCTAATCAAAAGACTATTATCCTCGACCATCACAGTTACCGGCATTTTGTGCTCCTTGCCCCATGCTTCAATTTCTTCATAGTACTCGAAAAAGAAATCTTCTGGGAAATGGAATACTGGTACACCATTGTATAAGATCTGGACATCAACATAATCCTTATCAATAACTACACGCTGCAAATCTCGGGATGTACTACCACCCATTGTAGGAGCTGCTGTGCAGTGTGTAGCAGTTTCAGAAATCCAATTACAAATACCAATACGAAATGGGTATAAGTATTCCTTAGCTGATTTAATCTCACCTGGAACATATTCATTACATTCCACACGTAAAGCATTAAACAACAAATCCGGTCTAATTACTGCGAATACACGATCACCTGCAACGATATCAGTCAGGTACTTCGCCTTACCTGCAAGTGTACTGACGTTCTGTTTAGCCCATTCAGTAGTTACCTTAGCAATATGATAAAAATGCTTGAAAATCTGCTCAGGTTCTGGTGTCCCTTCTTTTTGTAATTTACTCACAGAAAATCCTGCTTCATAAATTACAGATAAGTATGCGGCACTTTCCGGCTCTGTTGCATATGTCTTAATATTCTGCAAGATTTCCATCAATGGATGCCACTTATCTTTATGTAAGCACTCGTTTCTAAGTACAATTGCCGTAACATCATCGCAAGCAGGAACATCCTGTCTGTAAACATCATAACCTGTTAGCAACTGTATCAGATCAAAGCTGTAATTTTTGCCAATAAAAGGTTTTAATACTCTCTCAGCTTCTTCCTTACTTAATGATACATTCATCAACTGGGCTAATGAATGTATAGCACAAGCATCATATAACCCAGAAGACTGCCAATCAGTTACAGCATCCATATGATCCTTAATAGCTTCAGTGTATCTGCACAAAGCCAAGGCATTTGCTGCATTAGTATTGTATGGATATTGTGCAACTGCACGAAGAAATTTATTTTTCTTCTGCTGCTCCCATGTGCCGCTAAAGAGGATCTTAGCTGACTCTGCTAAAACTTCTTTGCTTGAAGACTTGTCAAAACGCTCAGTCTCTGCTAAAGCAGTTATAGCTTCATATGGTAGGTTGATCAGATATTCCGGGTAGAAACCATCTTCTAAGATCAACTTAGTTATCGCACGATTGTAATTATAGCTGATATCATAAGCTTCAGCATCTATAGCAAAACATGATTTTGCAAGCGATAAGTAAGGCTCCTTTGAAAGATCTTTTCCTTCATCTAAAGCTTTCTCGAACACCGGTTCCATAGCAGCAAAATAAAAATCTTTATTGTATGGTTTTACGATCTCAATCAATCTCGTTTTGATATCTTCGCACGAGTCAAAAAGATTCATTTTATTCATACTCATATCTACCTCTCATTCTCTGGCACAAGTATTGTGTCAGTAACATCATAGTCATATACACTTGGAGGAAAAATACCAGAACTGTGATCATCTTCCTCCGTTGTAATTTGTTCTGTTGTAATTTCAGTCACAATTTCTGTAACTGTTGTAGTATCATTTCTATTAAAATAATTTGGCTGTGTGCACCCTGTGCACAGGAGCGCAATCAGCAAAATACTACACAAAATAGCGAACATGTGTACCGCCCCCTATACACACTTTATCATTCATACATTCGAAGCAAAGCGCATTTGTACCGGCATCTTCTAAGTCGATAAGACCAATACCCTGTATAAGCCGGTCACAGACAATACAACTTATCTTTCTTGTCTCTGTTGCGATATATCCATTTCTTCGTAAGTAATCAGATTTTTTTAGTAATGCTTCCTTAAATGCTTCCGTGCAAGCCACTTCATTAGCAACTGGAACTTCTTCAGTTGCCAGATCTCTTAACTCTTCCTTAATAAGCTTTAATGGCTTTTCACAGAGAATAGCATTTGTTAACTCTTCCCAAATAGCATTATAATAATCATGTAAATCCTTTAGTGCCTTAGCTCTACGCTCACCATTAGTGATGGTTGCTGCTGACTGTATAGCTTCTAAGTATTCCGCTTCCTTCTGTCTTACTACATTATAATAAGAAGCGTAATCAGTGCTTGTGTTACCCATAACAAAAAGCCTCCTTTATTTATTCTTAATTTTTAATAAGGAAAATATGGATATTGCACGGTTTTTCCTTAAATTGGGATACCATAAAAATCCCGTGCTAATTGCTGTATATCTTTGTTATCTTTTAATTTGTCAAAGCTGCGAAGCTTACGTCTACGTACTCTATCAGTTCCAATTCCGATCTCACGAGCAATAGAAGCCATAGAACGCTCCTTATTAAAAATTTCCCATAAAATATAAGTATTCTCTTCCGTCAATGTATTACTTATTGCTGCCCAAAGGCACTTTCTCAGCTCCCCATAATAGACACTTTCGTATGAATCATTTATTACCAATCCTTCCCTATTGTTTTTCTGATAAAATGATTCTATGATATCTACAGAATTCTTCTTAGCATCAGAGTATTCAGCTACCGTTACTGAAAACTTATATTCTACACGCATCTTCTCCAACAAGTATTCGTGTAAAATATACTTCTTCCAGTACCCTAGAAAGTAATCCAACTTACTCAAATCAGCATGTTGTGCTGCCTTTATTAACGCAACATAACTGATGCTAAGGAATTCTTCATAATAGTACCCAGCAATATGTAACTTGTGATACAAAGAACTTAAAAAGCTATGGTTTACTGTTAGCAAATCATAGCTTGTGCTCAGATCATTTTGTTTGATCTGTTCAATTATTTTTCTTTCTTGATTTGTCATAGGTGCCTCCTAATGTTTTATTAAACATTAGTGTAGACGTCTTAGGGTAAATTACCCCCTTTTTGACAATAAAAAAGATTTTATTTTAGAATAATTTATAAAAGAACAAGTTTCATCAAAAAACTCCATAAGCTGAAAATCTTCACATTGACTTGCTTCAATCAATAAGGCTAAATCCTCTGGAGACTCATTAGCCTTTAATTGTTCGAGAACATTCAGCTCTTGAGAAAATCCGTATAAAGCTACTTTCTCTTCCTCTAATCCCAATCCAGCGGCACTTAAAGCCTCAGCGTATTCCTCTCCCATCTGAAAAGCTCGATCAAAAATAAACATTTCTTCTAAAGATGAAGCTCTCATTACATACTTCTTTGATTTCTGAAAAACCGAATTACATAACTCGTATTGTACATCTTCAAAAGTAGCAGAATCATCTATTTTATTTACAGCTTCTTTTTCCTGCATAGTAAGAGAAAACTCTTTATCAAACAAATGCATTTCCTGCATATCAATTTCCCTCCAAGCAAATAGTATTATTCTGTACGGAAACTCTTATATTATTACTCTTATTTAGCTCCCGCACCAAAACATCTAATGATGTGAATACTTCTGTGATATCTCTATTACTGAATAAGTAATTATTTTTAACATTCACATAATTGATATTGCCTAGATTATTAAAATCTATAGGTTGCATTGATAAACGTTTACCAAACTTGCAGGAAAGATATTTTACTAATAACCAAACTTTGACCGCATCTTTATCCTTGCACATCAAGGCAGCATTAAAAATTTTTAATAAACTGATAAAATCTTGGCTTGTAATAATACCGCACATATCTGGAAAATTAGTAACCATTACAATGATCAATGGATCAAACAAACAATATTTTTCTATTTGCAGATCGTACAATTGCTTGAATGAATCAGCTACACTTGTAACACGGCTTAAAGCTTTCATCTGTGTAAGTCCACAGTGAATCTTGTCACCATCAATTTTATGCTCTATTGCATACTGTATTGAGTCATAAGGTGCACAAAACCAAGACAATTTCTGCTTTTCTTTATAAAATTCTGTAAAATCCTTCTTACAAAGAATTAACCCTTTCTGCTCTGGTAGTAATTTTACAACCATATCAGGTTTTTCAATGATCTGTGCAACATTATCCAAACCAACACGAAGTAAATCTACAGAAACATAAGTAAACCCTGTATTAGTCTGCAGAAGAATAAGTGCCCCGATATCTCTCGGTACTTTTACATGCTTCCCCGCAGCTGAAAGTAATTTCTCAAAATAAAATTGATTGTAACTCTTGTTATCTATTAATGCTGCTGTTACCTCTGAAACGAAAGCCCAATCATTGCGGCAAGCACAATCAAACAAGAAAATATTATATATCTTATAATCTATCTTGCCTTCTAGCAGGTTAGTTACTAACATTTCTGCAAAATAAGAAAAGATACCAAGATTATGCTCAATTCCTTGCAAGAACGGTTCACTATCATCATTCATTTGCTTCAAATCAAATGAAACTTTAGCCACATTGAAATCACCATTCACAGCATTCAGTACATCATAATCAATTAAACCACTACTATAAAAATTCATCATCTGCTTAGCAATAGTCTCTGGTTTCTGAGAGGCTTTTTGTATAAAAGCGTCATTCACTACACCTTTTGTACTTGCTAATAAAATATCATATAACCAAGGTGACTTCTGATATCTCCTTATTACTTCTGGCGCAAGCTTTGTAGTTTGTGACAATTGCATAATTTTACCAAAGTCCGGATGATCCCCAAGCACAGCCAATGGATTTCCTTCCAGCACAGATCTTGTGTATAAGTCGGTGTCTACACCATTAGTTGCAACTTTATTAAATATATCAGGATCAAAGGATCCTTTAACTTTTAATGATAAATATGCATTAAAAACATCTGCATTATCTGTATATAAAATGGCTTCTTCCCGGCTAAACTTACCCTTACTTAAAAGATTTAGAATCATCGACGTATCTCTAGCTTCTAATGACAGATATTTCAGGACATTGCTATCAAAATAATCTTTATTCTTATGCGGATACATAATGACCAATTCACTGATTGAAGAATTACGATAAGCACTGATCACTTCTCTAATTTCATTAAATGAATAATTTAAAATGCATGAATCATATGTACTCATATTTCCCTGTATACCAAATAAATAGTATAAGGATTGAATTATAGCTTCTGTTTCTTCTGCAATAATACCTGTGTATGATTTCAGAAAGCTACTAAAGTTTTCTCCATCATAATCATATTTATTACAAAACTCTGATAAGCTTTCGTACAATGGAGCTGTATTACCATTAGTTTCCTGATTATCTGCTGTCACCTTATTTTTATAAAATACATGAATATTATCTGCTATGTTAGTATGTGGTGCCTGTGTTGTATGCCCCTCTTCCACTAGTGTAGCAGTACTATCAACAGAATCAGCATCAAACTCATCAAATTCATCAAACTCGTCAAAGTCAGAATCAGACGTCACGTCATCAAGTAAATCATCCATATCACCCATATCATCAGCAAACATATTCATTTTCTGAGTAGAAGAATTTTCAACATTTGAATCCCATTTTTTGTAGAATTCTGCCGCATTCATTCTGTCACCTCCGTATATCCACAATAATAAATACCAGTTCTTTTACTAACATATCTTCCCTTACCTAAGGTTGCTTCATAGTAAAGAACCCGCATATCCTTATCAAAGAAGATTACATCTTTTGTATTCTTTTTTACATTGCTCACAGTATTAGAAATACTCGAAAGTAACTCTGTACTACGAGTTGTCGTAATATTATTTATTTTTCTGTAAGAAGTTACACTGTATGATTGTAGAGCATAGTATTCTGCATCTTCAGGAATCTGTATAAGAACTGAATTAACATATCCGGGAACAATCTGTATTATCTGCTCACTGGAGTCTATCAACTTCTTATTCCCGTTATAAAAATCTATACACAAATTTAGCTTACAAAATGACATTTCCATATTCACAGTCATATCAACCAGTACTACAGTGTATCTTTTTTCTAAATTGAAAATTGATATATTTTCATCAGTGTAAATCCCTTCATTATTAAGAGCTTCTATACCACTCTGAGCCATGACATAACTTCCATCATAGTAATAAGCATCTATGTTAGTCTCAAACTCTTGTACAGTTATGCCTATAGGTGCATCCCTGTCATAATCGTAATTAGAACACCCGGTACTACAGATCATTAGGAAACATACCATAAACAAAAACAGTATCATTTATAAACACCGCCCTCCAAATAGTGGATGTTAAATGTTTAACGTATACACTATTATAATCGCACCCAATAGAATAATTATCTATTAAGATATTTATACCATCTAATGAAATAGAGATATTCTTATTAGAATTCAATAATGTCAGTAAATACTCATCCCAACCAACATCTCGTACACTAAAATCAACAGGTGCTTTGAAGTATTTTAAGAAAATACTTTTAAGTTCGGCATCTAAGTATGCTGTCTTTAAGACACATGCCCCCTCGTATAAGCCAGCATACATCTTAATAGCATCTCGTAAACTATTTCGTGCTGATTCATCAAATGACGAAAGAAGATAATCTGGTAGATAGTAATGCCATCTATCAGAAACAGTAAAAGCACATGGAAATTCTTTTCCAAATCTGAAATGATAATGATAAGCTAACTCAGCTAATTCTTCAGAAACTCCCCTGGCTAATAACGAAGCCTTGTATTGCGCTGCATCATTCAATGCCTGTGCTGTATCCTCTTCCAAGCTTATCTGATCATAAGAATCATCAATAAATCTTTCTGGATCGAGTCCCATCAATTTATATCTTATAATCACATCTAACATACCTGAGCGTAATCTATTGGAAAATAAAGCCTCTCTTACATATTCTCCCTCAAGCAAAACCAACAATTTGCTATATGCTTCTTCTGCTATATTATCATTCAGCAACGGACTGAAATTTAATCCCTTTCCGTAGGCACGATATACTGTATCATGTTGCTCGGAAGAAGACATCAGTTCAACTAAGGCTTTCGGTAACTGGGTCTGCACGTCCTCTTCAGAAAACTTTTTCCATATCTCTCTGTCCACTTCTGTTGATACAGTTTTCATAATAACAGTGATAATATTCTTCTCACTAGCTTCTCGCAAAAAGATATTGCCTGGGATCTCATAGTATTTCTCCACAAGGCTTCCTTTTTTGTTTGTGGCTGCGATTACAACACTACTATCCAAAATATATAAAATCTTAAATACTTTACCTGCTGCAAGTGTACTGCAATCTGGCACTGACTGTAATACCTGTATAAAACAGTTAGCAGCTATTGGCTCACTGGATGGCACAATCTGCAATTGTGAATCCAATGTTTTTACTGTAACTTTATGCTGTTTTACGCCACGCAAAGCTAGATAATCTCTTGCTGCTAAAGCATCAATCTCACTAACAAAATCTGTTACTAACTTCTTTGTAGCATCAGAACAATCGGAATAAGCAAATTCTGCTAATCCTTTAGGATATTTGCCAGAAGACAATAGCCAACCATATTTCTCTACATGGTAATCTGTATTAGTATCAACTAATCTAGCAGGAATCATAACTTCATGTTGAATGTCAATATTCAAATTAAAGTCATTCTTGATAATCTCAGCAACATTATCTTTATTATAAGTAAAACTTTGCTTATCACTAGGCTGCACCTTATCATCTAAGTAAAGAATGCAATCATTCTTTACCAGAATCTCTTCATTATATGTAGGTTTCCAATCATTACTAATGAACAGTTCTCTTAATTTAATTACAAAGTCTTTCATACTGCATCCTTTCATTTTATATCTATTACTGTTACTTAATTGAAAGGAATACCCCCTATAACAATTAAGTTAAAAAAGGCACTGGGTTTTTACACCCAGCACCCCTGTGTTATTTCTGGTATATCTGCACATCGATAATATATACATTCTCATTCACTACACTATCTCCGGAACTATACCAGTCACTCCATAAACCATCAGCAGTTTTCACTCTGAACATGATATCCTGACCAGAAATCTTTAAGCCGGTGACATAATTGTCACCATAAATATCACCAGCCAAAACACCACTTGATACCTCTGGTAACCACTTATCGGTTCTTACACTGTAAGTGATACCATCCGCTGAAATCCTAATTGCGTTGATGCCATCCTTGTTATCACTTATTGCACCGTTTGGTAATTTATCGGACCATTTGTCTGTAAATAGTTTAAAAGTAAGTTTTGAGTGTTTGCAATTCGTCGTGTCTACTTTTCCCACCAAGGCTGTGCAGTCATCATCTTCTACACTATCAAACTTAAATTTAATACCAACCAAATAATCATCTGTACCCAAAGATCCAGCGTATTCATCTTTTGTAAAATCTAACCACCCAAACTGCTTTGTCTTTACCGCGTATGATAAATCTTCATCTGCACTAATCTTGATAGCCTCAATGTTATCATTTGCCTCTATCTCAGAATCTCCAGTTAGCTCTTTACCAGCAGCATAACAAGAGATTTTCACATTATGCAATCCTGCAATACGGATAGATGTAAGATTATCATCTTCCCACTCTAATGATTCGTCGAGTGATTCACCGTTTACCTTAATAGCAACACTGATCGTATCTGGAGCATCCGTAGTGCCTTCGGTCGTATTCTCTGTCGTTGCACTTTCAGTTGTGCCAGATAGGCTTGTTGTATTCCCTGTACCGTTATTGGAGTGATTGCCGCCACTATGAGATGGTTTCTGTGGTGACACATGCTGCTCACCCTCTATCTCATATTTATTATCGCCACTATGCTGTGGTGTAGTCCACTCTTCTGTGCTTGGAGTCTCTGCTGGTGTATAAGTCTCATCCTCGGAAGCTTCTCCAGTCTCTTTCGTAATAGACAGATAATCATCTTCGTAAATTACATCAGATTCCGTTGTAGTAGGTTGCTCCGTCGTATAACTTTCTGTTGTTACTTCCTCTGTAGTTACAGGTGGCTCTGTTGTGTCTGTGCCCTCTGTAGTAATCTCAGAAGTAGTATCCTCTGTAGTAGCTTCTTCCGTGGTTGTTTCTTCTGTAGTTGTCTCTTCTGTAGTTGAATCATTATACACATAATCGTTCACATCTATCGGATATGCGGATGTGAATGATACATTTGTATAATTATTTAATGATTCATGTGCACTATCTGATGGAAATGTACTTGTACCTTTTAAGAAGTACTCATTATATCCATCAACATTATCTGTGTCTTCCCATGTTGCATCACACAAATAGTACAAAGAACCTAACTGCACAATATTCCAGCCATGCGTCTGGCTGGCTATCACTCGAGAGCTAATACCGCTATCACGGCACAGTCTATATAAAGATGTAGCATACCCTTGACAAACTGTCTGGTGTCTACCCAAGGCGCTGTATGTTGAATGATTATCATCACCCATCACATATTCAAAATCATCACAGATAAACTTATAAATAGCTTTTACCTGCTCATATTTATTCTTAGCACCTTGCGAACCTACAGCACCTTTAGATGATAAAGCAGTAGCTACAATATTATCAATTTCTTGCTCTTGTGCAGCATTTGACAGATATTCAACCTCTACTTCGGAAGTAACGATATATCTATCTCCGGATCTAGCAATATTAAACTGAATACTGTATTTGTGTAAATTCCAGTATAAATAGTCACCCTCTTTAGAACTTGACGTTTCATCAAATAAGTGTGCTTGTAAATAATCTCGCATATCGAAAGCACCAGAAGATGAATCACTATAACAACTTACAGAAAAGTTTCCAACTCGATTCGCCATTAAAGATCTAATAGCACTTGTTGCTTCTTCACACCCATTGTATATAGTGTCACTAACAGATGGTACTATGAAAGAAGAAATTGAAGTGGTATTTTCTTCTGGTACTACAGTAAATCCTTCTGTATTAGGATTTGTAATTACGAGCTCTGTAGGACTCAGCTCTTCTACATCCAGTTCATGTGTCAAATCTACATTATCATTGCCTGTAGCAGCTTTTACAGGCAAAGTATTACCAGAAAAACTACTAACTACAGCCAATGTTAACGCCACGGCCAAATATTTAACTTTCATTTATACTCCTCCTTACCAAAGTATTCCAAAGCTGCACTATCTGCTGTATCTTTTGACACATTGTCAGACAGTTCGAGCAGCTGTAACTTGGCATCACTCCATTTACCATATTGATAAACCTTGTTAGCTACTAAATGATAACAAAAGACATCATCGCTTACATAAGAAGCTTCTGCATCCACAGAACCGTTCTGTATATTGGATTCCATTTCATCACAGTATAATTGTGCAGTTTCTGCATCCAATTCAAAATAAACTTCCAACTTAGTCGTCTTATTATCATTGGAGCTATAATGTTTTACATCTTTACCTGTGTATTCCTCTTCTCCAATTGTTAGCTGTTTTGCCGTTACCATATTATCGGTCTCCATCACTGGTAAGCTATCAGACATGGAAGCATCTGATACAGTACCAAGATTTTCAGTGGTAGCAATAGTAGCTGTAGTTGTGTTATCAGGCATAGGACTCTTTTTCGGTGAAACCAATTTGATAATTGCAAATGTGACTATTATTGCTATTACTACAATAACGATAAAAGGAACAAAAGACTTGCTCTTTTTTACTGGAGGCTCCGGTTTTCGTAAAGAATCAACAGGTTGTTGTGCAGGTTGTGCTGTCTGTATTGATGGTTTATGCTCACGTATACCCATTTTCAATTCTACTTTCTTTGGACCTTCCTGCTTGCTAACAGCTTCCTCTGCGTGCGATACCTGTATAGTGCTTTCCTCCGCTGTTGGATCTACTGAAACGTTCTCTGCTTCTGAAGCGGATGGTTCTTCCTTCGCTTCTACAGAAGTGAACACAGGCGTAGTAGAACTTTGTGATTCCGAAGGTATAGGTATGCTAGGCTTTGGATTTAATAAAAAATCCGATGGTGTCAAAGTTTTACCACAAGATGGGCATACTTCTGTGCCAGAAGGTATCTGACACATACAAAATTTACAAAACATATTCTTTCCTCCACTCTATTCATAATAGTGATAATGTAACTGAGTTATGCAGTCACATCTTTTTAATCAGGAAAAGGGATGAACAAAAGTTCACCCCTTCATCACTGCAAAAATTCTGAAACCTTTTATAATTTCAAAACTGCTAACGCTTTTTGTAAATCAAAGCTCCTATTCGTATTGTCTGATCCTTTGCTGAATAGATACCAATATCTTCATTACCATCAACAATAAAAGTAATTTTGTCACCATCTAAAGTAAATGAACCCGTCTGCGTTCTTGTTCCAGAATCGCTGGTAACTGTTTGTGTAAAATAGTCTTTGCTTAATTCCAATGTAGTTGTAATTCCAAGGTTTGACATTGACTTATCTTCATAAACACCCTTATAGTCTTTAGCTATTTTCTCATGAATGAGAATTCCGGCTAAAGCTGCAAATAGGCAAAAAGAAATAACAACTAAGATTAACTTTGATTTACTTTTTGAAGTTTTTTCATGCTTCATAATGATACCTCCATAAAAATTGGGGCTCCAATAATTCTACAATTATAGGAGCCCGAGACATTTAGTCCCAAAATTTATAATAAAATTTTGTAACCTGATTGAAAAACAATTATTATCAAGTATTTAGTCATGTATTAAATAATCTCACACAGATACAATACATCTTCTTTATTTTCTTATTTTTTAATAAGAAAAAGTAAGTAGTAAACTGGTTTTTAAACCAAAACCAGTTATTATGCATAACTTCTTATTTTTTACATTTCTGGCGTGCATTTTACCGCTTTGTACACGATACGATTGGTATGACCTAAAGAATAGTCACAAGTGGCTAAGTATACTACATCTTTGTTCTCTACAGAGAACAAATACCACATATCTTTTGCATACCCCACATCAATATCACTCACAACATAACGATGAAACTGATTATTTTTCTCCAGTACAACCACATCGCCAAGCTTAATATCCTTTAACCATCCCATAGCTGAATTAAAAGCTATGGCATGATGTCCCATTATTGCATAAGTTGTCTTGCCCAGAGTCATTTCTTCATCATACACAGAAATTCTGTATAACTCAATATCTCGCTTAAAATTCCCTTTACACACAGGCATAGTAATTTTAAGACTAGGTACTCGTAAAATACTATCCACACCAGAGCTAGTAGCACTGTAATAGTCGTATACATATACATTTGTCCCACTGTCGGTATCCGTAGCAAGTTCTTGCTCATCGTAATAAGCTTGTATCAAATTATCATAATCATCTTTATGCTTTTTATCCACACAAAGTATAACTACCGCTACTATAGCGACAGTAAGGAAGAGAAACACAAGCACATATCTAAAGATATGATTCTTTTTTCCGTTCTTCGGTGTTTCTGTGACTTTCATCCTCTTGATCCCCCATCTCTCCTTGTTTTGTAGTCTCATCTAGCTGATCCTCAGGAGTATTTTCCATTGGCTGCTCTAAATCATCCGGCTCTGCAATACCCTGTAACTTCTTAATTTTATTCAAAACTGGAAATTTTGAAAGAATTGCTTCAAACGAATCATCCTCATAAGAGAACTTATTAAAAGCTAACAGTATTTTCTGTAACATTAAAGGCTCTATTACTGCATCAGCAATAACAAAATCCAGTATTTTTACCATTAGGTATACTATTAACATTTGACTGAAACTGAAAGCATGATATGAAATTATTACAGCTATGGCACAGACACCAAGTACTATCTTTATAATAACCTGTAAAATAACTATTGCAGACATTGCTTTGATAATCTGAATACAGTTTTTGAAGAAAATACTTAGTGCTTGCAAAGTAGACTTAAACATTGACTGCTCAGGATGCCTATAACAGTATAACTGTACACACTCATCAGCGTAACTAGTGTATAGCTTTAGAGCTTTCTTTGTTAGCTTGCCTAGTCCAGAATCTCCAATATCTCCTAATAATTCCATAAAACCATTATCGTCTTTCTCCGCAGTATCTTCGTCCTCTTTTTTCTTAGAATGGTTTTGAATGAATTGCAACACTTCACCAATACATGATCTAATTATTGTGTTAAAAATAGGTATAGCAAAAGTAAACTTGAAACGTTTCACAGCTCCAAAAAAGCTATCTAAGATCGTTATATCTTCGTCTTGTGCTAAATAGAATATCTGTGCACTTTTTATAAATGACATAAGATATGACTTTATAATATCCAAAATAAGGAAGAAGCATATTACTAAAATCACACTTCTGGCAAACTTCATAAAAGGCATTGAAGAAGCCAACACATCATAATCATGGGCAGTTGCATATTGATACCACATAAACATACCAATAAAAAGAGCACACTCACCAATTGCTTCAAAGAGTCCCTTATACTTTACATTCTTAACACATACAAAAATAGCAAAAGCACAAATAAACCACAGAGGTAAATTCCGTAATAATAAAGATCCGCTAGCTCCTCTGAAGTACAGATATGTCATAGCCACTAAGAAAAATATATCGAGCAGCACATGTACAAGAATAAACTTAATATACTTCATAATACTCCTTATCTACTGTTAGCATCTTCGGATATAAGTAAGCAACCGCTATACCCATAACATAATCTTTTCCCACAAAGCTACCATTCTCCCAGTAGCGACTATCATAAGAATCAGCTCTATTATCACCCAATACAAAATATGCACCTTCTGGTACAAAGAAAATTCCTGAGTACCTATCTGAAGTCCCTAAGTACGGTTCATCTAGAGGGCATCCGTTAACAAACACTTTCCCATTTTCTATATTTATTGTATCTCCAGGCATCCCTATTAAACGTTTAATAAATGGCTGTCCATCATGCAAAAATACAATGATATCTCCTCTTTTTAGAGTGGATGATGCTACTTTCTTTACCAAAAGCTGATCACCTACCTGCAAAGTTGGTAACATGCTTTCGCTTGGTATTGATACACGAAAATAATTTTTTGTAAAGTAAGAATATACGAGAAAAATAAAGACTACTGGAAGAATACAACAAACTACTTTTACTGTTCTCTTAATATAGCTCACATGCAACACCCCTATTCAGCAACGCATGATAAACATCTTCTCTGTGACATTTAGTGCTATCTTTACAGTAGCAAACCAAGTTAACTTCTACTCCAGTACGAACTAAGTCTTCTACTAAGGCCAAGCCAACCTGTTTCTCATTTGATACTAGCTCTTTCTGGTACATCGCATGGTATAAAGACCAGAAACCCTCAGTATCCTTATTTGCTTGCGTAAAAGCAAACAAATCAGCTGATGGTGCTAAACGACTGAATTGTTGAATGCCGTCTATGGCAGAATCCATATAACGAACAATGGCAAAAGTCACATCCCGATTAGAACGTTTGTATTTTCCTAAGTCACTGATTGAGCATAATACAACCATATTCAAACCTCCCATAGCTTATCCAACTGTTTCACATAGTTAGTAAGAGTCACGCTTGACATCTTATCCAAATCTTTTCGAGGTAGTCTAAAAGTTTGCTCAGAGTCACGAATATATTCTCTAAGAGTCTCCGATTCATTAACCATTTGATCCAGATCCTCTACGCTGTAAGAATACTCTTTGCCTGCATCTTCAATAAGACCTTGTACCAAACTATCGAACTTACTATCCAAATAATCAACGAAATCTTCTGGATTGTCCATCATTCTCTGATAATCAATACCCATTACGCAACCTCCTCTTTCATCTCAAACCCATACTTCAAAGCAGTTCTAGTAGCCTGCGGATAATGAGACATATTAAACATATAAGCCACCAATACATGATCACTTTGAGGCTCTAGATCATATTCCCACTTCAGAGAATCTAAGACTTTATCGGGCATAATTGTGAACGAGCAATCCAAATTACTTGTAGCCATTCTAATGTTTTCATATTTAGAGTAACGAGTATTATATTCTCTATATTGTGGATTAAACAGGCTGAGTGTCTCACCAAAAAATTTATTAAGTATGCCATCCTGTATGTCCGTAATTGGAACATATCTATACCCTACAAAAGCTCTATGTCTCTTTTCGATTTTACCACAAATCTTTGGAACCCCGGCTTCTGTATAAGCATAACGTATGTAACCTAAAAGGATGCCGAAAGCATCGAAAGCATCATAATCTTTTGATGCATAAATATTTTTATACTTCCTAAATCGTGGTACGATATCACAGATATCGGAAGCAATACATTCCTTATCATTACTTCTATGCTTACCTTTTGATTTATCAACAATTAGGGACTTCCAACTTTGCGGGTAAAGGCTGTTAAAAGAAGCCTGATTAAATTCTGGTATCTCTTCCATCCAAGCTGATATTTGTCCACGTAATTCTAATAATACCGTTGAAGCATATTTCTTACCTTTAGCCGGGATAGGATCCTCACAAACAACAAGTCTTATATTTCGCCCATTAACCAATTTTCGAAGTACACCTTTTAGCTCTCTGTAAAAGGTGTTTTTATTAAAACTATTGTTCCTAACATCAACGATCATCTCGAGGTCACCATCAATACTTCTTATAGCGATACCGGTGCACGAACTCGATTGATCCAAACCGATATCGTATGTCTTATCCCTAGGTAAAATAACAGAAAAAAGATCATTGGGTGTTGGTGGAACACAAGAATCAAAATTTTTAGAATAATATTGAATACAAGCTGAAACTATAGCCATATTTTCCTCCAAACATAAAGAACTCTAGGAGCTTTTGCACCCCTAGAATTCCAGTAATTCATTCAAATTTATTTTTACATCATCATGATAAGCCGAATCTTCAGATTTATAAATCTCCTTATATATCTCTTTTACATCCACGTGAGCCTGCATAAGAATAATAAAGAGCTTTACATATCTCTCATCCAACTTATCACGTTTTATTTTATCAGCCAATTCCACATAACTTGTTGGAGCTACTGACCCGGTCGGTGCCTTAAATCTAAATGGTTCTAAATGACCGTTGAAATCAAAACTGTCTGCAGTGCCTTTAACTACTAAGTTATCGAATCCTAATTCCGCCTGAGTTATAGGATCCTGCACCAGTATTTGGTTCAAAACATTATAATAACGAACATTAGCATCTTCGTATTTATTGCGATAATCAGTAATTAGAGATATCAAATTACCATGACTTCCGCAAGAAAAGCAGTGGTATACCCATTTATCCTCATTTATAGAACAAGAAGGGCTTACATCTTCATGGAATGGGCACTCAATCCAAATATCTCCACCTTTCTCCATCGGGTTTACGAAAAGATTGTGCTCTACTAAAAACTTACGGAAACTAAATCTAGCTTTTGGATCACTTTTTGCAGCAATGTCTGTCTGCACACCACCGCGAACCCAACTTTTATTTGTTTCTCGCATATATTCTATAAGCTTAGTAGTTCGCTCCTTATCATAATACATTTATTTCAACTCCTTAATAAGTGTTGCAATGTCATACTCATTGAGTTCTTTTGGGAAACGGTCTAAGGCTTCTAACAAGATTTTGCGCTTATCCTCTGGCATTCGGGATGCTACCTTCTTCCAACGAATAAGCAACTTCTCAGATCGATCTAATTGCTTTTGTGCATCAGCAGAACCTGAAGAAAGACTTAATTTCATCTCTCTTGTGACAGTCTGATGTGAACTTTTGCTTGATATAATCACAGTACAACGTAGCAATCCTTTTACATCAATTGATAATTGTACACGAATGATTACTTCACCAGCCTTGCCTTTTGGTAAATCCGTGATCTCTAATGTACCAAGCTTACATGTTTCTTCAACTAATGAAGAATTTCCCTGCACAATATCAACGTCCAGTGCCTGTTGATCATCTACTACTGTGGCAAAAACCTTCTCCTTTGTAACTGGGAACTGACTACCTCTTTCAATGATTGGCTTTACGCTGTCATCAGCAATTACACCGATACTGTCAACAAGAGAATCAAATACTGATACATTGTTATCTCCAAACTTGAGAACTCTTGCATGAATACCTGCACCCAGTGATACAGCTTCATCTGCTGGAAAGGCATTATTGATTATGTACCCAGGATAATCTGTCTCTAAAAACTCTTTGATAAGCTCGCTTTTTGTACTACCGCCTACTAAAACAATAGTGTCTGCCTTGGATTTATTTCTCTGTAAAACTGAATTCACTAAAGTTCTTGTTTTTTCGTATGTAGGTAATAACCCCGCTCTGAATACAGGGTAAGACAGTACGACACCTTCACGGTGATCTGGACGGTCATCAATTCTTATCCGCAACGTTGTAGAATCATGTATATTATCTTTCTTTAATTTTTCAATCATAAGAATAATACGATTCTCTTCTTCCTTAGAGATATAGGAGATATCAACTCCTCTTGCAACAAGTTCTCTCATGAAAATATTGTAAATCTCACGATCAATATCATCTCCACCCAGATTTACGTTACCATCACCATCAATAGCTCTAATAGTTGTCTCTGTGTGCTCCTTACGTAACTCCTGCGGAATCTCGTATAAATCATCTACTTCTGAATAATCCTGTGCACCAGTGATCTGTACAAGTGAAATATCAAAGGTACCGCCACCTAAATCGTATACCAATATCTCACGGCTTCCATTATCCTCTGGTGTTAATTCATAACACATGGAAGCCGCTGTAGGTTCTGAAATGATTCCTAGTAGATTTAAACCTGCCAATTCTGCCGCTTTTCTTGTATTAGAACGCCCAATCTCATTGAACTTTGCCGGAACTGTAATTACTACATCCTTAATATCCCCATAATAGCCATTAGTCTCCTTGACAAGTGCCTTAAGAATTTCTGCTGACACCTCGGCTGGTGTCATTTGTAACTTTTTCCCATCCTTCTCAAGGGTTACAATAGCATCCGGCGTCTGCATAAGCCTTTTTACTGAATAGATACAATTAGGATAATATCTTTTCTCATAAGCTTCAGTGCCAACTATGAACTCACCTGGTTCTCCAGTCCATAACACGCATGATGGTAGAGTTGTTTTTCCGTTTCTTAATGGAATGATCAGTGGGGCTGTTCCCTTTGGAATAACGGAAATTGCGGAATTGGTTGTGCCAAGATCTATACCAAAAGCCGCAGTCCCTTTTGTAAGATTTTGAATGAGTGCTTCTTTCTCTTCCTTATTTGCCGGAGCAAACATATCCATTTCTTTCATTTATTTCCTCCTGTATTAATCGTATTAGCTGCTTTCCAGCTTCATTATTGTATACGAAGACAATACCATCTTCGCATTTTGCAAAATAATTAATATCATAATAACCAGCATTTTCTAAAAGTGATAATTCTTGGAGAGAACGTTCTACCGCCCCTGCAACCGCTTGCGTAAAAATCAACCTATCTTGTCCAATATTTGCAGCAAATTGGTGCAAAATTTGTTCTCTGTTTTCCTTAACTATACAACGATCTAAGATAACAATTGGAGGACACCAATTAGCATCCTCCAAAAGCTTCAAGACCTTATCCAATTTTCCTGAATTATCCAAACCTGTCGCTTTCACGCGATGGTTTTCATTAATTTCCATATGCAACAAAGAACCGAGATATCTTTTAGGCAACAGCATCGTGCTCCTCCTATTTACCATATTTATTCTCTAATCAACTAATCACCTTCCATAGCAGTCACCTCACTTATTTTGTATCCAACGGTACTAATCTACCTCTAAGTTCCAACTCTCCAGTGTATCCATTTTCCTCGTAAATTGTATCTCCCTCAATATAGAAATATCCCCAGTTGTCATATTCACTATAAACGATAGCCTTTCCTAATGGATGCTCTCTACCCTCCGGATGATCTGATGCATATACGATGCAATCTTCAATATAGCAATAATAGCCTTCCTGTTTCATCGTCAATCCCCTCCTAATCTACATAATCAATTAAGACACAAGAAGTCTTCTTGTGTAATTGTGCAAAAGTTTCTTCAAGTAAATAAATTTTATATCCATTTTTCAAATAGTCGCAAATAAGACTATCAAAATGTCTTTTATTTGCTGCATGTATAGTACAAGTTGTCATTTTGTGTTCTCTCCATATAAATAAAATCCTTCTGCCATAAGCATGGCAACATACATTTCGTATTGTAAATTCCATATCTTTGCTGGATCATCTGATGTGATAGCACACTTAAAGAATGTTGCCTTTTTATGATTACAGTCTCCATACATCAGTTGATGATATCGCCACTCGGAAAAAAGAATTTTACCTGTGTAAGTTCTCAAGTCTATTGTATACTCCAACAACACATCTGTATCTTCATGTATGGCTCTCAGCACCTTTTGCTGTACATCTTTAAGAAATGATTCAAAACTTCTGTATGATCCAACAGGATAAGGTGCTGATAGCATACCGTATACTTGCTTACTATAGTTGTAATGCGCTATTATCTGTCCTTGAGAATTACGTAGTACACCAGTTTGATTTGGCTGATGCTCCCAAATCAAACGGTTATTTTCTATTGGCTCCCGTATACATCTCTCATTTTCTTCTTGTAGTCTATCATCAATAAAAGCTTCAGCTTTTGCTTGTAGATGTTGTAAATCGGCATCATTCTTAATAAGGATATCTGCTGGAATTTTGTCAACCTCATAATCAGCATGATTACTAAATGCTCTATCTATGAATAGACGCTGTAATTTAACAACTTCTGCTCCTAGCAGAAGTCTAGCTCTTTTCACTTCAGCGGCTTCTCGCATCATAACAAAAACGTAACCTTCAGAAGTTATACATTTGTTTATTAAGGAACGAAAAGGACTATCACAATAAGCAGAGCTTAAATCTTTAAGATCTGATAAAAATCTGCGACCCTCTGGCGTTTTCTCTCCTTCCCAGCCTAATAGTTTAGCTGCTTCCTTAACGTTATTAACAGTGGATAACTTGTAGCTAGCAATACCTTTCTGCTCCAAATATTGCTGACAGTATTTTATAAAGGTGTCCTTTCCGGTACGCGGTTCACCTACTACTACATAAACTTTTCCCATTTATTATCCTCCAAATAAAAAATTTCCGACCATTTTACTGGCCGGAAACCTATTAAAATACATTCATTTTCTTTGCATCTTCTTCACGTAAACCAACTTTATAGCTGAATTGCAAAGCTTCATCCTTCTTTTTACAAAACTTATTTGTAGGCACATCCCAAATCTGCACACCAAGAAAAAACCGCTTACAATAATCATATACAGTATAAGTGTAACCAGCGAAGTATAACTCATGTAGCTGTTTCGTAAGATATAGCTGCTTTATGAGCGGAGCAATCGTGATATCATCAGAATCATATAATCCCCGTACAGTGTCAGACATAGCTAAGAAAACTCTAGCGCACAAAGTTTCCTTTGGATATTTACCATAAGATTCCCAAATACTTAACTCCCTATCCTCTAATTGCAGCAATAAAGGCTTAATCTTTTCAGCACAAGCATAATACTGATGCCTGTTACCATTGTAATATTCTAAAGTATAATCCATATTATCAATAAAGACTTTGCATACATCACCAATTCTGTTCAATGTAGAAAGCTTTTCAAGTAATGCTGAAAAATCTCTTACAATAATATCATAATTATCTTTTTTCTCCTGTCGAAAATGCTCAGGAAAGCTAATGCCTGCCAGAAGCTTCCGCTTCGCAGCTTCCCGTTTTTTCTGCATCCTTTTATCGGCTTCTTCCATAGTAAGATATTCTGGCCGACAGCGGTACTTCGTAGATGAACTAGAATCCCTCTCAATATGAACCACTGGCAAGTCACCACCTGCATATTTGCATTCAGGCACTATCTGAATTTGCCCAGACTCGTGCTTAGGCAACCCGTATACGCAAACATTTGCTCCATTCACAATATTGGTAATATAAAGTTCTTTCAGTGCTATAGTTAAATTCATACGAGTGATTGGAATCTGCCATCTACCATAAGAACAAAAATCTGCTGGCACACCAATACCAGCATGACCGATTTCTTCATTATCAATGTACAAAATATCTCCTGAAATAATTACAGGATCTTCTGTCATGATATCAATGTGCTCTAAATGTACAATATCATGCACCTGTACTTCTGTAGACTCTGAAATAACCAGTGTATTATATTCCCCATCTCTAAGATGAACTATTTTCATATTTCCTTACTCCTTACTCTAATGGCTGTGTGTAGATCTTCATAAACTTGCGTAATGGTCCTTTATCATCAATCATAAACCCGTACACAGTAATGCTCTGCTCAATAGTGTATGCATTGTCAAAAAGCTCTCTATTGAATTTTTTGAAATCAATAGGCTCTTTCAAACAAACATCACGCAAGAGCTTCTGCATCTTGTAGTCTTCGACAGTGTCCAAAGTCACTATCGCAAACTCAGTGCAAAAATCTTCATTGCGCAATGACTCTTCGTTGAAATAATGCAAAAGAGCATCCTTAGCCTGATAAATTGCCTTAAAAGGAGCTGATGTATCATCCCAAGGCACCTTTGCAATAAGACTTGTAAGTGCCGCATTTCTTTTTGCAATCTCTTTCTTCACATATTCTTCATCATAGTTATTCATGCTTCTACCTCATCTTTCGTACTATATTTACTTTATCTTCGCAATAACCGCTTCGATTAACAAGAACCGTACTTGTTGGTACTAAAAAATTACAACCATCTCTGATACCGTCAAATGCGTTTAATTCTATACGCAGTTGCTTTTCATTTTCTATTACAACTCTTCTCAGATTACTACAGTTGTAAAAAGCTGAAGTGTTTACTTTTTCTACATTTTTATCCAGTACTATACATGTTAAGTTATTGCACTCACAAAATGCACCATCTTCTATCACATGTAAACATGCTTTTTGTGGAATATCAGATATAGCGCTCTTCCTAAAAGCTTCTATGCCAACATCAGTAAGTTTTGTCGTAATTCCACAAGTTGCTAATGTTGTGTTATAAAAAGCTCTTGCACCAATAGCAATAACATTTGCTGGCAAACTAAAATAACTATTTCGTAAGAAACCTTCAAATTGAGCACAATTTGCAAAACACTCATCTTCAATCAACTTTACATGCTTTCCACCAAAAATAACTTTTAGATTAGGGAAATTGCTAAAAGCTGCTCGATCCAGAGTGTAAACAGAATCACGTAATTCTATTTCTGTTACATCCTCTATAGTGAAAGAAGAGAGCTTGTTTTCAACAAGCTCTCTTGTGATAGTCTTATCATCAAAAACCAGACGCATTCTGATTACCTCGCTTTTTTCGTAATCTCCGTGCTCTGCGGAAAGTCAATAACCTTAGCGTCGTCCTCTTCATCATAAATAATTTCATCTACTTCTGCCCCAAAGAACTGAATATCAACTCCATCAAAGGCGTAATCGAGGACTTCTCTCAAATCTCCCATCATAACACGAATTGCTGCTTCCGCTTTTTCAGCAGGAACATCAAATTGTAACTTCAACTCATATCTTGGCTGCTCAGATGAGAACTCTTCTTCCTCATCCTCCAAGAAAATCCATTTCTTTAACGCCTGTAACACGTTCTTAATTTTACCCATAATTTCCTCCATTTCTTTATCGACAGTAATTGCAATCGCGCAATATTACTGTCGATAAACTGCGTATTATTACCCTTATTTACTTGAAGTTTCTTTATAACTTTCTGTAACTTCTTATAATTTAGAATAATTTACAAAAATGGAGATTTTGGTTTTGCATAATCCTAATTTGAGAATGTTGTGAGTTCTCGCATAGGGATTCTGTCAATACCCGGTATTGCGAACTCTTTGTCTGCTTCGAACTTAGCATTGAATACTGCAAAGTATTTACACTTTTTGTAATCTACGAAAGGAATAAAACTTATCATATTGGGATCTGTGGTAGGTCCTAAGATAAGGGAATCTGTTAGGCTTTCCTTTAAGTACTCCAGCTCATCTTTATCACCGGCAGCTTCAGCAAAAGCTGAAGACAGCTCAAGTAATGTGCTGTAATCAATGGAAACAATCTGATCATCAGGAATTTCCAGAATAAGTAAGATACTATCTCTAGCATTAACCGGAATATATTCTGCAAAATCCTTCTTTATCATAAGTTTTCCGGAAGGATCTTTTCGCTGACATAAACCAGCAATAGGAACAGACTCAAAACCAATCTGATTTGCTATGTATTCCTTAATAACATCAAGAACTTCTTTATTCAGCTGTGGCAAATTATTGTAATCGTTAATTCGCTCTCTACTGGATAAACCCTCTGCGATCGCTCTAGGAATAATAGTAAGCATTGTAGCTCTACCCATAAATTTCACCTCTTATCATTAAAATATATTCAACTGAGACATCTCTATTTCAACAGCCTTAGAACGGAAATCGTATCCCAGCTCCAAAGCTGCCTGAAAAACATAATAAGGTATTGTCAAGAAAGTGTCATAACTGAACGTATCTTTTGTGACCAAAATACACCTTCTCGCTTCCAGTTGTAATGGAGAAAACGGCTGTGCCGGTACTTCATCAACAAATTTTATAAGAAGATAATCATCCACATAATCGACATCACCAAGATCTATTACCATATTATAATAAGTAGCAGGAGGTGTAACTTTTCCATACCACAAACTAAGTAATCCTATGATTGCACCTTTACTAATCTGTAATGTGCTGCATGTTATTTGATTACTCTCAATGAAAGCTTTCGCAAACTGCGGATCTCTAAATGTTATAGAGCCTTCAACCAGTGAATTATCTAGCTTTTTACATGTATTTATATCAATTAACCTATATTCGCTCAAAAACTGGATACCTTTTGCTATTTCCTCTTGCGATAAATTACACTGTTTATAACACATAATAGAAGTTATAAGATGACTCAATTTCATCCAATTTAGAGAATCATATTGCCCGGTATTTGAAAATTTAGATCTTGCTGCCACAGCTCTTGCCGTATCTAAGAATGAACTTAGATACTCAGAACTCACAATCGGCTCTAAACTTGGTAACTTCGCACCTCGAAGATACTTATCATATTCCGCAGCCGTTAATGAATTATTTAATTGGTGCAAATTCTGGCATAACACTTTTTGATGCTTGCTTTCATAAAAATCACAGAAAGCATAGTAACCCATTTCATACGCATGAACTCTAGCTCCAAAGATCAAACTTATTGATTTCAGAAATTCCGGCTGTGAACTTCCAGCAATAATAATTTTATAATGCCTATGAGATCTAGTTGTAACAAAGGTATCCTGTATCTCAGCTAATAGATTCTCATAATCATCTAAGCTTGTTACTGCATCAAGAAAAAATTCCACTGTAAGATTACTTGTCATAGCTGTTTTCAGAGTATCCATTAATTGCACTCTAGCAGATGTATCTAATTGTGAAAAATCTACATAGGTACCAGCAGTGATTTCACTTAATTCTTTCAAAACTGCTGTCTTTCCGCACCCTACGGATCCAGTCAAAGCAATAATAGAATAACTTTCCATTAATGACAGTAATTTGAATGTATCCTGTCTGAATTTATATGCATTCATTATGAACCTCCTATTCACAGTAAAATAAGTATGTATGTGTTATTGCATCCTGTATAGATTCCAAACTGCCATCTGGTCGTATAACAACAACGAATAACTTACCATATTTATCTGTCAATTCTACTTCATATCCAGCTAACTGTTCTACTATAACAATCTGCTGCAATTCCTTTATTCCTGCACTAATAAGCTCATCAGCAATATCATAATAACTCTGCTTAGGCAAATCTAATGATACGGATAAAGCTTCCCGCATTTTATTACAAAGCCCTTTTCTCTTTTCCAGAGTAAAACCACTCGCTAATATAGAAGAAGAGCCTTTAATCCCTAAGTGAATAAAGGCTCTATCATTTTGTTTTTCTTTCATATTAAAATAAACCCATTATTCTTTTTGGGTATAAAACGGATGCATGCTTACGATAGGCATTTTCGCCATACATCAAGTAAAACTGCTTGTTGTCATTATTGTCTGCCAGTATATGATAATGTCGCTCCAATACTTCTCCAGACTTAGAAACATCTTGCACTTCCTGCAGATAATAAGGCATATTCTCCAAATAAGACAGTACCCTCTCTACAGTCATATTAGCACTGTATAACCGATTACTAGAATCGGTTAATGAAATTTCTACGCATCGCTTATCAAAAATAACATTTATTAGACTAGCGCGGCTTGACCAAACGTATCCTGCTTCGTGCTCATATGTATCCTTTTTCTGAATAGCTCCGTATGATACAAATCCATCCTGATTTTCCTTGTAAAAGAATTTGTAAGTATCTCCAATTCTTTCTTCTCCTTGCGGAAATTCTAGTAGATGTGAATCTTCTCCTGTTAGATCGATGACCTGTAAACGAAGCCGCCACATTCCATTAGGATCTTTTACAACCTCAGTTTTTTCTATCATAATGACCTCCTACAAACTGTATAAATCATTATCAGCACTATAGAACTCTTCCAGATTCTGTAACGCTGCATCAGCCTCAACTGAAAGGCTAGCTGATTTAGCCTGATATTTCTCATCGTACTCCAAATGACTAACGTCGAACATTTTACGCATAATGATATTATCGTGAATAACACTTGCATCTCGACGTTTCGTATTCTCAATTGCTAGAAGTCCTTCTTTTTGCAAGACTTCATTATCTCTAAGAACAAATACATCATCTGCATCGGTAGATAAGTTCTGACTACCTTTTGTAGCAGAATAATTCACTTTTTTGTCTTTAGACAGATATTCTTTAGCGTAAGAGGAAGGGTGTGAAAGAACCATCAAGTATACCGGATAATTCTTTCTAAAATTTCTGGCATCCTTTGCTAAGTTATCAATATTTCGTTTACCGTTATCACCATCATAACCACCTGTCAAGGCGAAGCTATGATCAATGATATAAGCATCACACTTGTACTTCTCGTAATCAGCTACCATCTCAGTGTAGAACCCCTCGTATGAATAGCTATCACGCAAAATCAGATTACCAGAATCTATGAGCTCAGCTTCTGCCAACTTGATAACTTTTTTGATATTCTCTGGACAAGATTCAATATCCTGAATATGTGACGGCAGCACAAAGAAATGATATTTCTTATAGATATAATTTATCAGTACTTCACTATAAATCTTAGTCTTTGCATTCTCACCGCACATGTATAAGACCTTAGCTCCTGCCATTAACAGATTAACTGCCTGATCTTTCGCAAACATAGACTTACCAATATTCTCATTACCGACAATTACGACCAATCTATGTCGTAACATTGGTGTACCATCGTATGCATTTTCACCATCAATTGGTGGTATCCCATATTTTGCAATTGGCACATACATCTCTTTCAAAGAACTCAATAAAACATTCACCTTATCAAGAGAATTTAACTGTACAGCGCTTGTATCATCAGCATCATTCAAACGATTACTGATTTCATTTGCCATTCTAATGGTGTATTTAAGCCAATCAGAATAACCGGAGTATGTTTGTCTTCCCTGCTGATAACTGCCCTGTATTATCCTCGCTTGTGTATTTAACACCTGATTACCTACATGTGCAGTGAATGCAGCCTTCAATGATGGTAAATTATTTGCCATGGTACTACTATCTTCTGCCATAGCAAAACATTCATCGTATAACTCCAAGCATCTGGCGTATACCTTAGTACAAGCTTCCTGTCTGACAGACTCAATAGCCAGATTACTCTCTAAGTGCTCATACACAAGCCACTGCTTTACTCCGAGATTAGGACTGGTGATTGCATCACCTAAAGATGTATTAAGTGTATTCTCTAACACTGACCGCATAAGGCTTGGCACGTAAGCAGTGTGTAGCGATTTAATTTTATTCAAATCATTGCACAGCTTAAAGAGTACATAATACTCCATATTCATCTCTTCCAAATGAATATATCTGAACACACTCTGTAAATTAGTGCTAAAATAATCAGCATCATAATTTTGGTGTGGCAAAAGGGAGCTCAGAAATCTCTTCAAAACTCCCTGCAAATCTTCATCTTCTATGATATTTACTGTTATCATATAACACCCAAATGCTGCGCAACACTGTCAACAGCACTATTTTCCTTTCCTAGAATGTCCTGAATTATCTGACACTTAGAGAAGATATTATTTATAAAATAATTCACCTCATTAGTATCTTTAGTTATAATAAAGTAGACATCTAGCTCTTTTGGTTTTAACCCTCGGACTGCACGACCAATCATTTGATTAACTAAGACTGTGAATTCATAGAACACAACGTATTCACAATCCAAATCTATTGCTGTGGTAACCGAAGTCAGAATAACATCATAAGAACCGGCAGCGAAAGATTCCTCTATCTTGCTACGAAGATCCATCGATGTTCCGCCGTTAATACAAGCATATCTAATGCCGGTTTTATCCAGATTCTCGCAAACCCAGCGTAATACAGTTGTCTGACTAATATAAACCAATCCGCGATCATTCTGCTGCTTCTTTTCTGCAATAAGTTCTATTAAAGCATTCACTTGATTAACTGCTCCATCACCTTTACACATCTGAAAAAGCTCAACACCTCCCAATTCGCAGTGAGCTTGATGTGGTGATGGAGAAACACTAATAACGTGTCCCTTTGGATCTGTCACTCTACCAAGATCTTTTGCAGCTCTATTGATAAAGAAAGCTTTATCCCATGTAATAGAAAATCGTCTACTTTCTAAATCCCTAGCAAGCTTCTTTGCATCTGGATATCTAACTGAATCAACACAATTGGCAATTCGTGCTAGCTGCTTAATATCTGTTACAATAGGTGTTGCAGTTAAAGCTACAGTGTACTCAAAATTTTTCAAGATAGAACGCAAAACACCCGCGGATTCTGCACCATTAAAATTCTGTAGTTCATGCATTTCGTCAACAATAACGCCAGCAATGCGATCGCGCATTTTGTAGATTTTGTCTAGTATCTGTGTTTTATGTAGACAATTATGCGTTAACATGATCACATTATATCCGTCCAAGTCCTTCTGCAAAAAAGCACCTGCGTCCTTTTTAGCATCAGCTGATGTTACTACTGTAGACAATCCAGCAAACTTTTTTAATTTTTCTGGGGTTTGTACTAATTGATCCTTCTTTACAAACATTAAGAACATCTTGCTAGGATCTTCTCTAAGTAGCAGTTTCATAAAAGCCGCCGCTAATAAAGTCTTACCTGTGCCAGTGTCGTAAATAACAACACTCTTTTTCGCAGCGATCATTTTTAAGACATCAATGCACTGCAAATCATGTAAAGTCACACCATTTAGTACATCGTTTATAGCTTTATAGCTATTTCTGCTGCACAATTCATTTATCAGCATACAACACCATCCCTGTCAAACCGTATATAATTACGTATTATCTGCAAAGCTCTATTGCTAAGTACACAGTATTCCAACGTTCTATAAATACTATCTCCCTGCCGAATCAATTCAAGGCACTCCTCTGCAGAAGTAGCGTGATGATAACCGTATGGTAAATCCTGATAAATCTTTAATGCTCTTAGCTGCTCCGGATCACACAGTACATTCATTTCTTCGCCAGAAATGCTAACAGCTTCCTCGCCAGTTATAATCTTTTGAGCTTTATCTTCTAAAATTGATACTAAATTCATCGTAAGTCCTCCTTTATGATGAACTGATGTAAAATAAAATCTGCAATTATAGAAGCATTACAGTAATTTCCGAACATGACATGAATAACAAATATACGCAAATATCGATAACTCAAGCCATTACGATAATTTATGTACTTTTCATCAATATCCACCAATAAGGAGATAATTTTGTTGATATTACGTATAGTTCTCTCTGAAATCTTCTTATAATTTGTAAATCCGATGAGAACATTAGCTACTGTTTTCATGTTAGGATAATGCGAGAAGTCTAATCGTTTCTTATTAAAGTATGTCATACGCTGTGATACATAACTAAGGATTGCTAGTTCTCTACCAGCTTTTGCATTCAAAGCAGTCAAAGTCTCTTTACTCTGTGTACGAATAACCTCATTATAGTATTGTACTATATCACGCATAGACATATCAGAAACTCTGGTACCGTCTACAGTATTTTTCATACCGTAGACGGTTTCCAATTTAACTACAGTTTCTCCTAAAACAGAAATATATTGATCTTTCATAACGCCTCCAATCTTAGAAGCTATTCATCTCTCCTAAGTCATCACTGAAGCTTTCAACAAGAGCTTCTGGTGTAATTTTCCCGTTAATTACATCTTTTACCTGATCCAAAGTAAGCTTATCATTCTCCATCAATGAGCCGACAAGTGGTCCCATAATCTTCTCAAAATCAGCCTCGTACTCCGGATAATCTTCAAAAATGGATAATCTAAATGGATATTTAGTCTTATCCTCAGCAATCTGAGTAACAACATCTTTTACAGAAATGCTGTAAGAATCACAATACATTTTAATAATTTCATCAACGTAATCTTCGCCATCTTCCAATTTCTGTGCATGAGTCGGAATATCAAATTCATAATAGACAGCGTAAACTAACTCTGAAATAATCTGGTTCAACATTTTGTTAAGCTGTTCACATTCATCCTCAGCCAAAAATAAGCCATCATCCACAAAATCGGAAACCATCTTATTAAATCCTGCAATAGTTCCTAAAGCATATCGAATAACTACAGCAATCGACTGATATTTTGAGAATCCCTTATAAGCGAAACTTTCCAAAGCATTAACATCAATAAACTTATTCTGCTCCAGTTCATCTAAGCCATCAAAGCCATCAATATCACCATCAATAATTCCCTCAGTAATCTCAAAGCAATCCTTTACTCGTCTAATGGAAGCGAGAGCCTGCACAAAAAACTCAAAAAAGTTTTCACGCTTAGGATTCATTATTAAATTTGTTCCTTCATGTTTTACAATCATCTCTAACACCTCTTTCTTATGCAGTCATATCAAAACCATCTGGGAGCTTCCAGCCATCAAGCATATCAGCTGTACCCACACTTTCAGCCCCTAAATCGGTTAAAAACCGCAAAATACTGTCTTCACTCACATACTTAGATGGGTCTGTAGAATCATCCATCTCTTGCTGCAAAGCACCTTCATCAATTGCATCCATATTATCGACCGCTGTTTCAATTTCTTTCCGGTACGAAGTTAACTCTGGATCTGCTACCAAGTCTTCATTCAATAAGGAAAGCAATTCTTCATCGATATCGTTCAAATCAGTTTCAAAGTTACCCCGCGTAGATTTAGGATTACCCTGCACAGATTTTTCATTTTTAGAGTCACTAGCTTTTATCAAAGAATCCGCAATATCCTTTATGCTCATTTTTTCTTGCGGTTTTGGAGTAACTGTTGGAGTTTCCGGGATATCCAAAGATTCTAAAAACTCTTCATCAAAATCTTTGAATGACACTGGCTCTGTTTTTTCTTTACTTTCAGTTGCAACAGGCTCAGCTGGCTCTTCCACATCTGATAGCTCTTTTCGCTGTTCCAAGTTTTCTACTGGTCTTAGTGCTTCCATTTTTCGATAAATAGTGAAATCCCATAAATGAAACCAGACTGTTATACAGATCATGATTCCTGAAACTATAATTTGTAACGCTAATGGTACTTTTCCTAACCATACATTGCTATCTCCAAGCATGATTTTTAAAAACCATGTCAGCGCTGTACTTGTCACAGCAATTATTGCTGCTAAGTTCAAAATCTTTTCGATCAGCTTCCGGTCTAAGTAAACTACTTTTGTACTAATCTCATTCACTAGCCTTAAAGGAGCAGCTAATAGTAGAGCGGCGGCATGTTGAACCCAATCTTTGAAGCTACCAATGTCTTCACTGTATTCTCTTTCTGTATATCTTTTCATAACATCACCAAAACACTTAAAAACATTATTGCTGTAAAAACATAATCCAAATTTATTCCAGATTTATGCTTTCCACACAGAATCACGTATGCAGAAATAAAGTAAAAAAGTACAAGAGCTGCACCCTTAATAAATAGAATTAAGATATTCATAGCACTCCATCTCCTTTACTTCATTGATAACACCCTCTTCATTCACTGAAAATATAAGTATAAACTTTCGATCTGCACTTATAGCTTCTGAATCCAGAGAGTATAAAACATAACTATCGGTACTTTTAAGCACATTTACATGCACAGAAGCATCCTTAAACTTAAAGTATGTAGAAAGAGTTCTCTGCTCGTTGTCAATAGTTAAATCAGAGAAAACATCTTCTGTTACTAACTTCTGTACAACAAGCATATTCTTATCCAATTCGTATGGATTCTCAAAATTATACATAGCTTTAACAAGTTCTACGCCTAAGTCTGCTTTTGTGCCAGCTGAACTATCTGCAATTACTGAATCAAGAGATTTTCCTTGTAAGAAAGCTATTGCCAACACATACGCTCCGAAAGTAATTACTACCGTCACTATGATACTTAGTATTTTCACAGCAGTGAATATTTTGCGTTTATCTCCCTTAACTGATAACTTTTTTGACATGATAACGTATTACTCCTATTGGGGCACCTATATTGTAAATACCATCTGTACCATTCAAAATAGCTTTTCCGAGTGGTGACTCTAATCCAAGCTTAGATTGTAAAGTGTTGCCCTCTCTTGCCAAGCGCATCTTTCGTGCTTCACTAATTGGCTGATTGTTATTGTCCAACTTCACAAATTCAACATAGTCACCCAAGACAATACGCCGACTTTTATTAGGCTTCACCACGGTATAATCAGATAGCTGCTCCAGAAGAACCACTTTTCTTGCCTGTAATTCACGAACTTTAGTAGTTGCAATATCCAATTCAGAGTTCTCGCTAAAGTCCCCGAGACTCTTAGCTTCCTGCTGCTGCGCCAAAGCAATCTTCAGTTCTTCCTCAATATCTTTGAGTTCTTTCTCTTTTTCCCGTACTTCCTGTACTGTTAATTCCATTCTTTATTAACCCCTTTCTGCATAAGAGATAATAGCCGGATATTTGTAACTATCATCTGAAATTCTTTTCACTACCTCAAAGCTATGCCGTTTGTCTTCTTTTGCAATTTCATTTAATGAAAATCTAGAAAGAACAAATGTGCATAGACCACGACGAGACCTACGATCAAGTAGTTCCTGTATTACCTGATAAGCCTCCGTTCTCGTGTAAAGCTTTGTGACTGTGACAAAACAAATATCCGCCATAATATAATCATCATATGAAATACGTCCATCAATTTTATAATGAACGTTTTCTGACGCTAAAACTAACACACGTTTTAATTCAACCGTGTCTAGTAATGGTGCAACTGAGAAGCCAGCATCCAATGCTCTCTGCATACAAGAATAAGCAAAAGTCATTTTACTGTATCCAGCTGGTGCTATGATAAATGCACTCTTTTGCGGCAAAAGTTTTTCCACAAAGATATTATTTATTTTCTCAAGCTGATCCAAGTATTTAATAAATAACTTATCATCATAGCCAAGTTCATTGTATTTGGACAACTTCGCTGAGTATTCCCGTTCCAGTATTTCCCGATTCCAGAAAATACCCTGATACTTTGCTGGGATCATAGACCAAGAAGTCTTACGAATAAAATTTTCAACATTCGGATGTCTGTCTAAATTCAAAGAACTTCTTGTGGGTTCCCTTCCACACTCCGGACATATCTTATCAGGAAACCCCTTATTTCCGCATGTAAAGCAATGCTCCATAATTTATTTGCACACCTTTCTGATATTATTTTCAAAAAATTTCACATCAATGTCTAATCTACTTTTACGAGTTATTTCATCGATAACATAAAATAGACGAGAATAATTTATAACCTCTGGGCAATCAGTGTATAACTGTGTACCATCTGGTAATAGCACTACATTATAAAAGATTGGAGGATTTATCCCTTGCCTACGTAAATTATTACGCAAAGCTCTGATATGAATATCATTCTGCGTAATAGGATTAAAAACACTTAAAGTAAGATGAGACCGGGAACTACCAGTCCAGGTCTCATCATTATATGAACCCTTAATATAGCGAGTCCAATTTTTACATTCAACAGAAATAATAGCTTTGTTATGTATGAATAAAATATCATTCTGAGTTTCTTTCCCTAAAAAAGCACTATAGAAAGAGAGATTATGTAAAATCTTACTTTCTGGATACCGTATTCTCAAATCTTGAGTTACTACTCGCTCAAAATCTGTACCCAGTGACTCCAGTACTGATCTATCCAATCTCATCTTTCTTGTCTCCCTTCAAAAAAGCGGAATACTTTATAAGTATTCCGCCCTAATTACCATGTAGTTGCGATATCTAATTGGTAAGGATTTGTTGCAGCAAATCCACCAGTATCTACTACAATGCCCATACCTAAACTAGTCTGCACCAAGGTTCCTTTCGGTCTAATATTCAGATTTGCAGCGACCATAATATAGTCACCATACATCTTCACACCATCTTCGCGAACCCAGTAATCTGCATAATAACCCATACTCTGCATTATAGCGATTACACCACTCATATCCAAATTATAAAAGGTCTCTTTTCCGCTAGGTCCTATAACTGTACCTAACGTCCTGTTAAGCACACCAGTTCCGGTTTGTGGTTCTACAGCGGCTTCTACCACTGCCTGTTCTTCCTGTCTTTTTTGCTCTTCTTCAGCTTTTCTAGCTGCTTCTTCTTCCTGCTGTCTGCGTAAGTCATTCATGAATTTCTCACGCTCTTCCTGTCTCTCAATAGCTTTCTGTTTCTCTGTCTCTGCTATATAAGAAATCCCTGCATCAGTCTCTGAAGCAGTCTCTGAAGCAGTCGCATCAGTTACTGTAGCAACAGACATCAATGAATCAATCTCATCTGCCACTTCTGTTGTTGGTCTCACAGCAGCACTAGCGGGAGTTTCGTCCTCCCCACTTCTGATACTAAAAACCAAACAAGCCAACATGAGAAGCAGCACTGAACAAATCAAAGTGATGCCGTTAATAACAGAATTGTGTTTCATAATACCTCCTAAAATAAGGAGAGCTTTTTTAATTCAGTCTTTACATTAACCCCATCTCCAGAAGTTTCTACTGTGATATTAGAAACCTCATCTGTGGATGTAAAGATTTTAACAATGCACTCACCAAAGCCAGCAACACGCTTTCCATTCGCCGGGAACCCCTTAACCTTTGTAAGTTCCTCCAATGTTGCTGGCTGCGCTTTAAGTAAATCTTCAATAGTTTCATCGCTATAGATTGTGAAAGGCAATGTATGCTTTGTGCCTATCAACTTAGCTCTAAGTGCAACCAAAAGCTCTCTCTGTTTTGCTGTTTTACTCATCTGAAAACCTCCTTATTTCTGTTACTTCTAAATAGCTTGAGATTTTACAAAAATGGTTTATATTTGTGCATTCTTTTGCTATGCTCCCTATAGGAAAATTAACTATCTTACCTATAAAATAAATAGCCGGATTATTCATCCGACTATTCATAATTGCACTCTATTGTATTTACTGAATCTCTGTTTTTAATACGTAAAAAGTATGTACCTGCTTTACTCTCATCATTAGATTCTGCAATACTAAAGATTGCTTTATTGTATTGCCTTATACCTGCACCAGAAGATTTTCCTGTTAAATCTGGCTGACTTGTGCAGTTTAATACAAAATAAGTATTTCCAACACTACTTATTAAAATGGCGAAACTACTTGTACCATCTTCATTATATTTGATGATGATATCGCCAGCTTCCACTTGCTCTGCGTCCACTGTATCAAAATAATCATCCCTGCCTTGTATAAGATCTTCAGCACTTAATCTTTCCGTTACAGGATAACCGGCATCTTTTAACACTCTATACATAAATGTCACAGAATCCATTTTTGTTGGATTTGAACTATTTGTAAATTCTTTTGCTATAAGATCGACATCCTCATTGTCATAAACGCAACCATTATTCCTAACTAAATTGTATCCGGTGTTGAGGATATCTCTCTGCTGTTTACTCAATTCTCCGACAACGAAAGAGCTGTACCAAGTTTCATTTATGATAGGTTTAAATGATCCTCGTACTGTATTCGTTGTGTAATAAGTATTTGGATTTGACCTATCTACATTATTCAAACCAGCATATGTCAGCATTCTTGCATAAACCTGTCCTCCAAACATAGAAGCTGATACTACCTCTCTAGCACAAATAAGATCTAGACAATGCACTACGTATGGCTGGCTGCCATCCGTATATTTATTATCATAAATAGAGCTTCTCTTATTCATCACTCCAAAGATATATCCACAACTGTATGTACATCTAGGTGTAGTAGTACATTGGTATGCTGCCTGACTGTCTGCGGTAGTTATCTGAGTTCCTGTTACTGCTTTAATCGCTTCTGGATAGGTCGAAATATTATCCCTTGCTAATGACAGCCAAGCTTCTGTACTCCCAACAGCCTCATTAGGGAACATCTTATTGTACAAATCCATACAAGTACTAGCACTGCTTGCTAAATATTCATATGCCTGCTCTGAGATAAACCAATTTGGGTCATGTATAGCCAAATTTACGGCAACATATGTCGCTGTCTGTGAGCTAATATCCTCACTTAAAATAGAAGCATTGCTGAGGTACTGTGTCTTGTAATCCTTTACTAGACCATAGCAAGAATTTGTTATCTCCAGTATTTCATCTGCACTTACATTATTAAGTGTAAAAGGTGCAGAAGAATAAAAATAGAATCCCATAATGTATCTCGTGAAACCTGCAGAACCTCTATTATGGGCACCTGCATACATAAAAGAGAGCCAATCATTTTCAAAATCGGATTGGCTCTTACTTCCAAGTTTTAATGTATCCTTTATTAAACTGTTAAGAATATTGTTGTTGCTGTTCAAAATATCTGGTAAAAAATAATGATCTGCTGATGCTCTACCACCATTTGTAGCACCTGATACAGAACTTTTTACACTTGTAGAACTCCAATTATCATATTGGAAGACCGTCACTGCTCCTGTGTCAAATGAGGTATTTGCAGCTCCGCCAAGCTTATTTTTTACACCCTCATCAAATTTAGCTAAAGTCATTTCTGAGGCTGCAGCTCCATTGTATGCCTGATTCCAAATAACATTGCCATTACTGATTGGTAAGTAAGACTGTAATAATGATGTTCCAGCATACATACCGGATTCTGCATTTTGTAACCCGCACAAAGCATCAACAGGTAAATGATATTGAAACGCTGCTGAATCATATGTACCATTGTAACTATCCTTAAACATAGATAGCATTTCTTTTACGTATCCCTCTTGAAGTTCATCTATTAGCATTAAATTTAAGCCAGAACCATCTGTAGCAGAAGTACTACCGCTGCTACCACCAGAATTTGAAGTGGTACTACCTGTGTGTATTTTCTGTATAGTATATCGTGCCTCCTGTACTTTGTGTTTCTGCATTAATAGTAAGAAATAGTCATAATCTATATTATCTCCAGCAGAAACTATCATTATAAAGAACAGAATAAATACTACTATTGGTAGAATCATAATTCTGAAAAATCTTTTAGCCATCCGACATCACATCCCTTGTTTGGAAAGCTTCTGATAACTCTTTTGGCACCTGCACTTTTATAAGAGCATTATCAACTTTATGCCCATCATCAAATTTTACAGCAAAACAATTTCTATAAAATTCAGATTCGTCTGAACTAAGTACATTTACATAATGCTCTATCTCAGCACAGTCGAACTCATTTGCAATAATTTCTCTATCTTTATCGGTAACCTTGCCTATAAGATAGCTTGTAATATTACTACGAATCTGCGCTAGTGAGTCTTCCTTTAGAGCAGTTATAGAGTTCATCAGCAGAAAAACAATTAAATTATCACTTCTACTACCAGTGACCTTACTGCTAATATAACGAATCAGCTCTTTTGAATTAACACATCGCTGTAACTCTTCATAAAATGCAGCAGTAAACAATCCCCGCAACTTTCTGATTGTTGCTTTTTTGCTGTCTAATGTTTGTACCATAAACACCCTTAAATCATCCAATAAGTCTAACTCCGCATTAGAGTTTTTATTAAAAGAATAAATCGTAAACGGAGAATCCAAGATATCCTGTACCGTGATTTCCTTCTTAAGATCAGAACCTTTACCAGACTCCGAGATAAAGAAAGCCGAGCAACGCGTTACGATCAATTTACAAATAAACTTCTGCTCTTCTGTGTAAGAGCTGGAAGCTGCAAGATCATTCACAATCTCAATAATCTCCTTGTAATGCATATCTGCAGTTCTTTTAAATGTTGCAGCATTATCAGCAATTACTTCTCTGTTATAATACATTTTCATAACAGCTTGAAATAAGATATCCTCAAGATCACGCTCATTACCCTCATTTTCTTGCATATTCACTACAATCTTAAAAAATCTCACGGTATCGCTCACTGCCGCATTAAAGAATTCCTCCGCATACATAGAATCTATCTGTAAATCATCCAAGCGCATAGTATTTACAAAAATACCCTGATCCATATCAATAATTCTACATTGGTGCTTATCTTCAATAAAAGGTACAATCCTTACCCATTCACGTCCCTTGATATCAACAACACTGGCATGAGTGTTGTAGTAACCTAAGGTACTTAAGCAAATAATAAACCCTAAGTATGATTTACCCCAACCAGACTTAGAACAGATCAAGTTTACTTGTGCTGCTCCACTATGGAAATAATCCTGCATGAATGGAAGTTTTGTCTGCCAGTCAATAGCAATTAAAACACCCTTATCACCAACCAATCCTTTATTCTTGTAATTAGTAATGGATGCAAGGTTTTCCTGTGATAGCAACATAGGTTGTATTTTTCTAACTTGACTATGTTCATATGATGCCGGGCAAAAATTATCTAAGAAAACATTTATGTTTCCTTTCATTTCAACTGCAGTGATACCCTCTCCAACGATAAACTTCTGCAAAGCCATTTTATACTTTCGCATATCAGCTTTATTCTTAGCAGAAGCTAAGATAAAGAAGTACGTTTCTGTAAACTCTTGGTTATGCGTGCTGCTGTCAAACACGTATGTATATGAATCATATAAATTCTTTATAGCCGTTAGTGTTTGTGCATTAACAAAACGTCTATGTCCTCTTTCATCATATTCAACTGACCCAGTTAACTGCTCATCTTCTCTCAAGTTTTCAAATATATCCTTGTACTGCGTGTAAGCATTGGCAGTTCTTTTCAACTGCCGCACAAAAACATCACTTGAAGGATTTATTGCCACAGGAGTATTTACAGTACGAACGATCGTTTTTACTGATGGGCATCTTTCAAACATTTCCATACGAATAGCCTGTGTAAGGTTGGTATTGTATTCCACTGGAACCGCAATTACGCACCATACTTTTGTAATATAACTATGGGTGATAAATCTATCATATAAAGACTTGATACCAAGCAATGATAACTTATCTCGGGCAATCAAATTGCCCGAGCTGATCCAGTTTGCAAAATATTCTGAATAAATATCAGACAACTTCAAATCAAATCACCCCCATTAAACTCTGGATGACATTAAACAGAATAAGTCGTATAATGTCCGCATAACTGGTCTTGATGCTAAGAAAAGGAATTTCTCTTCCTTTGATACCAGGCTTGGTAATTGATCATAATGTTCCCAAACCAAATAATTGTCGTCCTCGATACCATTTACTATAGTGTTATCCCGGACTAAATTATAATTCTCCAGATTATGTCTATTTCTACATAAGTTGAAGTACATTTGAGCGCCGCTCAAGATAACATCATCCTGCGCTTTCGAATCTACAAGAATTAAAACATCCAAACCAGTCTTATTACTAAGAATGATATCCAAAATCTCACGATAATCGCCAACTTTAGCAATAAAATCATTTGTAGTTATTTCTGATACAAGGAATTGATTTCGAATCACATGATAATTATCGGGAAGTGCTTTTACTCTCCTGCAACTTGCCCCATCAAATAAACGTAAAACTTTTACAGAATGTCGTCCCTGCAATCTTAAGATTTCAAATAATGTGTCGATCAATGCATTTTGATGTACTAATTCCTCAATCTCTTTTAAGTAGACGATAATAGGTCTATTCGGGTAATTGCTTAATGAAATTTTAGAGTATACATCCTTACTCATAATGCGCTCATATTCTTTCAAGCTTTTATTCAGCTTTATAGAATTTCGCATCATTTCCTCAAAACCTTCTATAAGACTATTATTTTCGCTAGTCAAATGAGCATTCACATTTTGCAAATTTTCCGTTTTTTCTTTCCATTCAGCACACAGCATATGTTGACGTCTTAACTCAGACTCTAGAGATAAAAAATCTCTAGCAATATTGATAACCTTGCTATCGAATGTGTCTTCGTTTTCTAAGATATTTTTAGCAAAAGTAGCATTATCATTGTAGTTATGCACTATACCTGTTGTATCTTCTAATACTTTATCTCCAAACACAGCAGCCTGTATCATCTCATAATCAATAAGTGTTGGATCTGCGCAGAAAACATCCCCGTATTCTTTTAATGTATCTAGAAACTCTTGATTAACCCCCAGAAATACAAAACGCAAGCTACCAAACAGAGATTTGAATAATCGTACATCAGAATAACTAGCATTATTTTGAAAATAACTTTCCAGAATAATCAAATTTTTGTTGTTACTGAGCATATCATCAGTAATTTCATCAAAACTATTTACAATTGTTATACCCATAAGACCAAGTTCTGTTGTATTAGTCTTGATAAATTTCTTACTAATGCTATCCAATAACAGAATAGTTGCAATATTCCCTACCATATCACACCTCCTGTAAACTAATGAACAAACTAGAATCTAAGTCTAATGAACTAAAGTCAATAGCTTGTATGATCTGAATCGCATATGGGAGCAACATCAAGATATCATCTTTAGAAACGTAAGCCATACTAGGTAATAACTTACACGTTGTATTTAGGACAAGAAATGTCCTAAGCTGCTTCGTACACTTTTCGATCAAAGTGTGCTTTACCGCAATATCACTAAAAATAGGATTGATACAGTACAGCAACTTTGCCTTTTCGTTATGCAGTATCTGTGACACTGTTTCTAATAAATTTTCGGGAAGCGCAATTACACAAACTTCAGATAATGTGTTACGTTTAATAAATAAATGCTGCAAAAACTCTACGCGCACAGACAGCTCCACTTCATTATGAATAACCACTAAGTTTATTGCATCTTCAACCTGCTGGTAATTACGTAACATCTCAAGCATTCTTACGTAACAAAATTCCAAATTATTAGCTTTAAGTAAGTTTGCAATATCACCATTATCTGTGAAATCAAAAAGAGTTACTACCTTTCCAGCAGCTACCGCAGATTGCGCTACTGCGCCTGCCCAAGTAGAAACACCAGTCTTTTTATCACCTGAGACTACAATAATTTCCTGTTGACTTTTTGCTCCTATGACAGCCAAAGATCCAAGATTTGGGTTATCAAATTGCTCAATATTACTATCCGGAGCTTCGTCCTTGTGCAAAATACCAGATTCTGTACGCTTTGAATTTGCCTTAGCTTCTTCAAACATATTAACTGAATCATAGCTAAAAGGTTCTACTTTTAGACTCACATCATCTGCTGGCATATAAGCAACTGTGGAATCACTATTTCGCTCGACGCGATATACATCCTTAAATGTATTTTTATAATTTTCTGCAACAGATACACCAATTACATAATCGTATATCTCCGAAAATGAGACTTTAGCTTTAGTTTTATGAACAGTAAAATTCGTGTAATTACTATCCACCATTACAGCGTTAAAGTATCTAATTGCTTTGTCTGCTTCTGTATTTTCTGTTACGATAAAGATAATTTCTCTCACAGTGAAAAAGCCCTCACTGGTCAATAATTCCTTCAAAAGCTGCATTTCAGTTCTTATGTTTATTTGCTGATTATCAAGAAGATAAATCAATTTATCTACATTGATGATACTATCTTTAACATGCATTATTTCTTCTGTTAAAGATCTGTATGAAAAATCCAGAGAGAATGTACCTCTCTGGACCAAAAACTCAGCAAGCTTAGGTGTATTATCACCAGCCACTAGCATAACATTTATCATATTTTACGCTCCTTTGTTTCAAAATAACGATCCATTGAATGCGGTGCACTGTAGATAGTACCATCCTGTGCTGTCAAACTGTATAAATGGACCAGCTTATTGTATTCTTCTCCCAATTCATTTGACAAATCAATGGCTTTCATCATTGCTAAATCGATTGCCTGTATACCATAGAATTCTCTATAGTATTCCAATAGATCATCCATAGTCAGAAAATGTACATCTCTAAAACATGTAACATTTTCCTGCAATAATTTAATAATGTCTGTCAATAACTGCTCCAAACTGTCCTTCTCTCCGGGTATTTTTGACGTAATAGTTAAGTATAATACGTCAGTATTACAAGAAGTGTCTACCGTATTTAATACTTCATTAGATACCTTTCTGAGGAATAAAGACAGAGTTTTATTCTCAATATTATTTATCTGAGCCAGATGTCTTTTGTATTCCAAAGAATTTGTGAAAACTTCTGGCATGGTATCAGTACAAAACTTAAAATTATAACTGCTAATTAAGCCATACATTCTGTTTAACACCTCATAAGTGCTCTTAGCCTTTGCATCATTGTTGCTACCAAATCTGAAAAGCATAGTTGTCGTTAGGCAACCATTTGTAAATTCAAAAGCAGTTATTGCTTGCTCCGCACAAGATAATTGGGTTACATTATCTTTTCTTACGTATAAATATCTAGCAAAAGAATCTGTCTGCTCATCATTGTATTCCTGTATCTTCTCATCTTCTTTGAAGATAATGTAACGGAAAATAAGAATCCCAATTGCTGTGAACAAGATCAACTGTGCAAGTATAGCCCAACCAATACCTAATCCCAAAAAAGTTCCAAATAAAAACTTCATTAGAAAGAAACAACCTATATTTGCAATTACAAAAAGCTGTACTGTAATTGCTGTTTTATCCTGTGCAACCAACTTTCTTGCATTGACAGCTCTTCTGTGTACATTTATTGGAAAAATCATACCCGTCCTCCTAGTTACTTATTTATTAAAAAAGTTGCAACCTTTTACAGTTGCAACCCTATGTTACGATCTTCTGCGTCTCTCGTATACAGAGTCAACAGATGAATTGAAACTATACCTCGAGTTCTGAGTAGATCGATTAATTACTGCTGGTTTATTCCTACCTGTAAACACAGCATTATTAAACTTTATCTTGTTGAAGACATCGCCTATTTTTAACTTATCACCAATGGCTGTTATTCTTGCATCCATGACTGTATTACCGAACTCTAATACATTCAGAACTACAGCAAATAGTGTATGTAAAATAACAAATAAGACAAATATCGTAATCAAAAGTGCAACAATTATTCCCCATGCACTGCCATTCAACTTTTCAATAAAATAAAATGTCAGATTGTAGACTGTGTACATGATAAATAACGAACCAGATACTTTTAAGTATCCTTTCATAGGTATTTTTACATCCCCAACTGTTACAAATCGGATAAACAATACAAGCATTAGCAATAAGTATAACACCGGTATCATAATATTCACCAAATTAGTCACAATAAACATTACTATCACTAGTAAGTCAAACAAAATAAGCACAAACCACCCGTGTCTTTCCGCGATGTATTCAGCAATATCCATATCCATTGTATTATACTTAGTGTAATCATCAACAAATGTAGCTTTTACTACGCTGTTTAATGATAACTCTGAATAATCTACACTAAATGGATATAACCAATGCTTAAATTGACTTACTTCCTGTGTAAAAGCTGTAATTGCACGCAAAGCAATCAATTTAATCATTGTATCATCAGAAATACTTCCAATAGCGTCATCCATATCAAAAACAAAATCTTTTGTCTGCTTATTGATATATTCGATCAAACGATTAATTTTATCTTTATTTGGATTCCAATGTTCATCATAGTATCCATTTGCCTGCATAGTCTCTGCCCAAAGGCTGGACTTATCAGCCTCACTTAAATTCATGAATACATCAGCAATACCTAGCCAGTCAGTATTCGTTCCAAAAAGACTCTCTAAGTTAGCTTGCATCTCAGCACTCTCTACCACGAAGTCCTCATAATTATCCATGTATTGCTCAGCTTCTTCTTGCTCTATCAAACTATAATTGCCCGGAGTCAAAAATACTGGACTGTTCACGTACGAATATACAAGATAATTATCATATGTCTCATGATTAGCATAAGAAGTTGTACTTCTTGGCAAATCATATATTCTTGCTAATGTATTTATCTTACCGATAAAATTATCCACAAAATAATAATAAGGCACATAATAATCCAGATTATTACTTACTGTTTTGTTAGCTTCTAATTGCCAGCAAATACTACCCTGACTAGGCTTATAACTGCCAGTAATAGGTAATGTATCAAATAAGATATCAGTATTAATCTTTATGCTATCGCCTTCCATGAAAATACCAGCTTCCTGATTAAGTATTACTGTCTTTCCGGCAGTAACATCCTCTGCAGACACGCTCATATTATCATAAAACCGATTTAAGTCCTTGATATCCACCTTAAACAAGGTAAGACTGGATGTGTTGTATACATAATTTCCATCACTGTCTATCTCTATAATAGATTTATCATCTACTGTGTTCTCTTCTGCTTGCAAAGCAAGCACCTTGTAAGCTGTCGTTGAACTAGTTTTATCTACTAAAAAGTTGTATAACATAGGTAAGTATACTGGTATTATAAACACCATTAACGCAAAGAATCCAACAGTACCTGCTGATAGGATACAGACCTCTAGCAAATCTCTATGGAATTTCAAGAATGCCACTAAAAGTATCAATACAACCAAGATAGCAATAAGAACAAAATTTTCTCGCATTACTCTGAGAACTGTACCAAGTATAGTATCTTCATAACTAGATTCCATACCTAATGTACCTGTCACATCGGATAATTTATCAATTATACCTTTACTTGCCTTTGTGACTTGCTCTGTCCATTGTTCAGTTTTGGTTGCCAAAAACTGCTTATACTCAGACATCTTATCATTATAATAAGTTTGTGGATTTTTTATACCATCTTCACAACTCATAACAACATTATGTGCCAGGTAATTATCATTCAAACTGTTATTATTTCCATATGAAAATTCATCCAAATTGTATCCTATGAATTGATATGCATTCTTCACTATTGTTGAAGCCACTTTGAAATCCTTATCTGTTACATAGTCGTATGGAAATAGCAACTGTTCATCTAAAGAGGGATTATACGTCTGTAATACAACATTATAATTGTACAAATTTGAAGCAGCCCATGTTTCAACAGAATTGAATACACACCGCTGCCCTGTCAAAATCTCATTCTCATCCGTGATATTGGTATGAAAAATAGAAGAAATACTTTTTGCTCGTAGCATATTTGTACTTGCAATATCACTATTACTTGTAATCATACACCAATTTAATGCGACATCACTGACATGCTCACCAGTAGCCTGTGACATTAAAACATATTTACCAATATCCTTCTCAGCTGATACTTGAAAGTATAGACCTCTATTTGTTACAACTGGATATGAATTCATAAAGGCAACTGTGTATGGGTTATAATTTTTACTGGCTTTATAAATAGCAGGATTTGCAACACCCGGTAAAATAACTAGATTGTCATCAGTAACAATATCTCCAAAGATATTCAAATACAAATATCGTGAATCCATATTGCTAATAGAATTCAAATCACTTGTGTTACTAATGATATTCTGTAATAAAGCTGTCGTGGTGTTATCAATGTTTCTTTGATATCTTGTACCATAGAATAACACAGGTTGTGTCATATAATTCTCATCCGTAATAGTGTCATAGGCGTATACAGCATTCTCCAAATCATCTTCCACTAACTCTGTATCTTCTGATTCAGTTGTCGCTTCTTCAGTTGTGCTAGCTGCCTCTGTTGTTAATTCACTATGATCAATATTAGTAGTGCTGTTAGTGCCTCTGATTGCTTCTATCGTTTTCTGACATAGCTTCAAAGAAGTCGCATTTGTATAATGTAAACCATCAGAAGTAACATAGCCAATATTCAAATCATTATTAGATGTTAACATATCAGAAGTAACATCTAAGTAAGCAACTGCCTGTGCTAATGATGTCTTCATCCCGCTATTAAAAGCAGCAATATCATTATTAGTGACGCTATAGCCATTCTCTCTGGCTTTATCCTCTTTTACTGCACCAACAGATTCAAAAAATACATTAGCGTTAGCCCATGCTCCGTCTCCGCTAGCTAATTCATTTAATTTATCTGAGTATTTATCAGCATTAAGCAAATCATTAACACCCAAATTCACAATAATATTAAAGTTGACTGTCGAATTTTCACTCAAGATATTATTTACTTCATTTATACCTGTATTCACAAGCCAGTTATAACCTTCACCAGCTCTTCGTACAAAGTATACATGATTATCAGCTAATGATTGTGGTGTTGCTCCCTTGTCAATGAAAGCATTATACAAACCATCTGTACGTGAATCACCGACAAAGATGGTATCTTTCATTGTATTTACCAAAGTCTGTGAACTTGTTATATCAATATCATTGATATCCCTTTGCACGTATGATCTCTCATTAGCAAAAGCCCGTACAACGCCAGAAGTATCAATATCTGAAGCCTGTGTTCCTCTCCCTTTTACACGCCAGACATAATCATATGGTTTCCCATCAATAACAATAGCATCATTAGACACTGATATTGTAGATGTATATTCACCAGCAGTTTGATAGCTAGTAGATCTTCCCCATGACCGGAAAGTAACAGCATTGCCCTCTATCTTTGTTATAATTTGGACATGACCTGTTTTTATTACAATATCACCAGCTTTAACGTCATTTAGCGAATTTATATTCCCGCTAACAGGTATAAAATCTATATTATCTGCCATACTCTGATATGCAGAATTTTTATATTGTGAAGCCAATGATAACTTATCTGAATTATTACTTCCAACATTACCATTTACACATAAAGCTAAATTTACTAAACCTGTGCAACAAGGGAAAATAGTGTAACTCTTACCCTGTATGGTGATAGTTATTTTATCCTCTGCGGATCCACTGTATGTTTTATCATAATTAGGATTCTGCGCGATTTTTTCATTCATATAATTAGTCATCGCTTGAGCACAAGACTCTACTGTAGCAACCCAATTACTCGTATCATATTGTGTATTTGATTCTGTGTTGACATTAATTACATCACCAGCATTCTCTGAATTACCATAGCTGTAAGTCAATTTATTCTGTGAGTAAATCCACTCTGATACTGTGTTATTATGATGAAAATCACCCTGTAAGGTGACTAATGCGCCTGAGGTGCCACTTTCAATATCATCCAAAAAATCTTGGATAGTCAAAAGATTTGCTGTACCGGTAATATCACCATTTGACGAAATATTTCTCTTATATAAAGGCTTTCGTAAATCTTTATATTTATTATATGCTTGTATAAGAGTTTGAGCCTGCACATCATTATCGGCTAAAGTTGATACAGCATTAGTGAACTCTGATGAACCTGTATATGATTGAAAGGGAGTATATATACTACTACCAGCAAGCAGAGCCAGGTATGGTTGACTCAATTGCACTTCGTCTGGATATACATAATTGCCATCTTCATCAAGCTCAATATTAGTAAACATTTCAAGAGCAGTGTCTTCTAAATCAACATCCAAGCTATTGTTATTACTCTTCTGGCTAACTTTCTTTCCATATTGCAAAAGCTCTTCATGACTAGATACAATATTTGCAACTCTATTATTCATTGAATCATTAGAACCGCTACCATCAATAGAATATTTTACTCTATCTCCGTTTTCAGCAGTAGGCATAATATTGTTCAAAGTAATAGGTACATCCTGATAAATCAGCAGTCCCTTGTATAGGTATTCTGCTATCAAAGAATTTTTCCTGAGATATTCTGTTTTATCTGGATCAACAGAAGGCATATTCCGATCACACTTAGTCGCTACAGTATCATAATACGACACGATAGTATCTTGTAAAGCTGTAACACTGTAGGACATGAGATTAGCATATCGTTCATCAGCACTTAAAGAAGTATCACCAAAATTAAGCTGTATTGGCTCATATTTATCAGACTCATCAGCATATTTTCCATTAAAAGAATCTACATAAGCCAGAATGCGCTTACCGTAATAATCAAGCTCCTGCGTAGAGAATCCTAAATCGTTTGCGTTTCTAGCTGCATGCTGAAAATACATAAGATACTCACTTATATATCTAAGTTCTCTCAAGGCCCCTACTTGGTATGATAAATTAGAAGCTAATGCTTGCTCTATTTCATTTATTCTGGTGGTAATAGCTAATTTATAATTAGCTAATTCCTGCGCAGTTTCCATTGGAGCTGCGAGAGCTGTGTATGAAGCCGATGTGCTTGTGAATAAAACACTAGCTGCAAGAGCTGCAGCTATCATGGCTTTCTTTAATTTCACATGGACACCCCCTGTTTTCTCGAATTTTTACACAAAAAAGACACACAGCTTTTACACTGTGCGTCCCTAAATTAGTATCCGGTAGGTGCTTCCTGTGAGCCACCAGAATTACCAGTACCACCACCAGTATTTTCATTAACACTGTTAGTTGCATCATCTTCATCAACCTGGAAGTAATTCGTTGTGTTCGAATTAGCTTTCTTTGTAATAAAGATATGCATATAGTATTTCTTTGCACTATCTCCGGTAATACCGAAATTGTCCATCGAAATACCCTGGCCGGTTACCTCAGAATTAGTTGTACTTCCTGCATATTTCTGTGTAGCGTTAATAACTACCTTCACCTGCAGATTTTTACAGTCAATGTCTGAACCATCAAAACCAGGCACTTCTACTGATCCGACCATGTTACTACCCTCACTAATTGTTACATTCTGGTTGATGTAACTCTCAATGGTCTGTCCAATATACAGCTTAGCGTTCGTCGACAAATCATCTGTTTTAGCTAATGTTGATGTGTACATTTCTTCTGCCATCTTTTGTCTGAATTCACCAAACTCAGACCCGTCTGCATCATATGCAAACTTGTACGCTTTTCCAGAATTCATCCACTTCGTAACTGTCTTAGTTAAATCAGTGGACACGACTTCAGCCGCTGCTGTACCCATAGCATCAACCAGCATTCCGTATGCCCTGAACAATGTACCATTAAAACCAATACTGAAGAAGAATACAATCATAATTGTCGGTAAAGACTTCTTCAACATATACGTCGTCACTGTATCATCATCCTGCAAATTGTAACTTCTTCGATTTTCTGAGTAATCACTGTATGCCTTAACATCAGGCATAAGTGACAAGAAAAATGATAAAATAGCGTCTAAACCTGTACCATTATTTGCAGTGACAATTGTGTCCTTAAATAAATTTGGTAAGCCTAAGATTTTACCACCCTTACCAGCATTCTTTATCTCATGAATTCTATCAAACGATGTTCTTGAACTCAGATATAACAGAGTTACTAACATCTGATACATTGTTAAGAAAATACCAATCAGACAAAACGTTGAGATGATAAGCTGCATCAACCAACCAAGCCAGTTGAATTTAGAGAAAACGCTCCAAGCACCAGAAAATGCTGGTGTGTAAAATAAATCAGTTAATTCATGATCTACTCCATTAGCTATAATTGTATATGGCATAGCTTAACCCCCTTTCATTAAAATGGTTGCCAGAATACTATGGCGTAAGAAACAAAGAAACTAATGAAACTTGTCACAACAGTCCTTCCAACTGTTGGCTCCATATCAATATTGTAAATACCAAAGGTAAGAATTTTAATCAAATCAAATCCTTTTCTTAAGTATCCATTATTACCAGTTGGTACAGTCAGTACCTCAAAAAATTTACGTGTATAACCTTTTGTTAGAATGAAATACATTATCCAGCTTATTATAGCTAGATATACAGACCCATAAAAAACAAACATCCAGATTACAGTGATAACATCACCAGCAAAAGCTTGCCGCATCATCTTCTTATAACCCTGCTTCACTTCTTTGAACAACTGAGATACGTAATAAGTGCTTGTCTCTAAGGACACAGCTGCTACTGTGTCTGAAGCATATGAAAGACTCTCACTATAAAATGGAATATTGTCAACCTCTGTATCTGGCGTTATTGAACTAACCATCAACAGTACAAACGTATTCATTTTACTCGTAGTAGGTCTAGCGTATAATCCATCCTCCAATGTTATACTCACACACACAAATTGTGGTGACTGTGTATCTGGTGACTGCATAACAGCACCAGCATCAACATAAACATAACGCTTTCCGCTTTTCTCGTATAATACACTAGAGACACTGTTTGGATTATGCAAATCTCCGACTGCCCCACTCTTAATAAAAGAACTAAGATAATAATCTGTTCCTCCACAATTTACACGGATACCAGTGAACAAGTATCTTTTAATAGCATTCAATGTTTCTGTCTCATCCGAAGTGGTCTTCAAACTCTGAACTAAACCACTATTTCTGATAGGTTCAGAAACTAATACCTTGTCACCATTCTTTCCAGTAGTAACCTTATATCGCACATCATTAATAAGAATAACTTGCTCATTTACCAAGTCTTTTACTGGCACTGTATTTGTATACTTGTAAATAATACTATCCTTCACAGAGTGCATAATACCAGTAGTAAAGACATGGTTCATTCCAAGACTAGTTGCTAATGGGCCATCCATAATTGAATAGTTTCCTGCTGTTCCGTAAAAAAACCAGTTCCCGGCTGGAATATATAACTTTGGCACAAAGTTCACATCTTTTTGCTGATATTTATTAAATACAGCATTTAATGCTGGTGTAACTTCTGTGCCTTGTTTGTCAATCAATTTTGAATCATTTACATACCAAGCATTTGTTTCTATAGATGCAGTAAAAAACTGGGCAACATCATCTTTAGTACATCCAAATAAATCAGTGCCTGTATTGTACACACCTATAGGTGCTGTTGTGTTAAAGTAAGTTTGGTATAAACTATTAACATTTGTCTTTGCATTAGCAAATAACATTTGAACACTAACTGAATTATTTAGATTCAGATGTCCATTACTATAGTAAGGAAGAATCCCGTATTCCTCAGTGTTATAAATAGTTTTGTGACAAAATTGACTTATTGTAAAATTTGGCTGCACAACGTAATAACTTGATCCATTTATTGTGCGGGTTCCTTGATATAACCACTCATTACCATTGTAAGTAAAAATAGTACCGGCTGCTAATTCTACGCTAGATTCTGCTACTCTAGTCTTCAGAAAAATTTTATTCTGTCTGTATTCTAAAAGATCATTACTATCTACCGCCTGATATAACACCGCAGCTTTGGTAATAAAATAATTCTCAGCTGAAGATCCACTAGCGCTATCCTGATAATTTAGAATTTCACATTTCCTACTACTCTGTGCTAAAGCTTTCATACTGCTATTTTGCATAGTTTCTGCACCATAGTATGTTTGCCACCAATTGGTTGTACTGCCACAGTATTGCAATCCTGTACTATCTAAAGTAAAACCGTTACTTGTAAACAAAGTCGAAATTGCATTATCAGAAACACTGCTTTTTCTCAGAATAGTTAACCTAGGAACTAAGTACCCAGACTTCACATATTCAACACCAGCAGTGCCATACATAAAGTTAGCTAAGGAATTCGAGACACTGATATTAGAATCCCACCATTCCTGTAATTCAGTATCTGATGGTCTCGTGTAAATCGTTTCGTTTACATCTTGCAGTGTCAAATAACTGGTTTCAGTTTGACGATTATTCCCAATATGGGTATTTCCTTGCCCAAGAAAATTATTATCTAAAAATTGTGATAATGCCTCTACATCTGGTACAACATATTCCCATTCAACTTTTAGGTAAACATCACTTTCATTTACACGGAATTTCCTTGTTAGGCAATTTATTCCTTGATCAACGTTATCTACGTTATAGTATTTGGCTACACTATCACCCTGTCCTACATCGACAACATAGGTCTTACATAGTTCATTTTCATTAGAACCATAAACAGGCACTGTCATCTCATTTTGTAAAGCATTACAAATAAAAAGCTCCTTATTTGTTAAGGAGCTTAAGTATGTGTTGCCAAGTAAGTAGCATAATACTTCCAAATTATAATAAATCTGATCCGATGTATCCGTCACAATCAGTTTGTCTGATCTGATTACCCTATTGCCTACTAATGCATATCCAGCTTCCGGTAAAAATACAGCTGTAACGCCAGTTACAGTATTCATTAATACTTTGTCTTCAATTATTGAAATATCTGACATTGATGTTTGCAATGTCGTTGCCGGTATCAATGTTATCTCTTCGCCATTAGAAGCAATTGTTGTATAACTTTTTAAATCAGTGCTCTTCAAACTGTTTTCTATTGTGATGTTGTTATCGATCATCAAAACCGCTGTTGCATAGTCTTTGGCTTGTACCCTAAAAGTTACTTTAGCCATATTCGATGTATTATCACCAGAGCCAAATGTATGCTCTTCGTAAGAAACGAATTCTTCCGGTTTGTTCTCAGAAGTACTCAATTCACTTATAGCAATATCCTTATACTGATAATCATATTGAGTGTCAAACATTTTTATAACCGTAAATGTTTGCATCTCAGCAGCATGAGCAATCATAAGCCAATCTTCATTGTACCCCAGAATATCATTTATAAAAGTATTATGACTATTGCCATTTTCCTCTTCTTGTTCTGGTTTACTTGTTTGTGAATTATTACGTAATAATTCGTCCCAGTACTCAGCTGTAATAGTTTTCACTTCTGGTAAGACAGTTGCTTCAGTGATAGAAAGACTATCAGCATAAAATCCTTCATTTTTCCAAAAGTTATCATTATCTGTCAACTGCACTTCGCTAAAGTTCAAACGCGCACTTGTGTTTGCTACGCGGTATAAAATCTTGTAGGCATCTTCATATGAAAATTGGCAGAAAAGCCTGCTTAGGAAACTAGGATCATCGTAATCCAAAACACCTTTGGCTATGAGAAACTCAATATTCTTTGCTGTTTCATCATCCACATTAGCCACATAGCTAACACCGTATTTGTAACTTATTATAGATGACTCCAGGTTAGACATATCCTTTTCCGAAACTCTGAGAAAACCCGCAATCACATTTAGAGCCTCATAAGTTAACATATCTTCTTTACCGAAGTATGCCGGGGTCTTATCAATAAGTTTACCAGTACTCAAATCATGTGATGCTCCAAAAACTGCTACATCATCTGTTGCCTGTAATGAATTATCCCAAGTAATATTTGCTTTACTTCCATTTGTACTTAGCGCTTTGTATGCTTCGACAAAACTTTTACCTGCTTCAGTGCTTAAATCGGCTTCACTTATCAAACCTTTATCTAAGCACTTCCTGAGGTACAACTCATACACATTAGCGCTAGACAATACCCAAACAGAATCATCAGTATTCTTAAACAGATACGGTCTTGATTCCAATACACCATCATAACTCTTGTATAATGCTGTGTATAATTCTGTCTTTGTTATAGGTTTTGTGTAATCAGTACTCAAAAAATTGCAATCATTATCACTCAGCTGAACCTCTCTGCTGATGATATCATTACTTATCAACCAAGACAATTCCTGACTTAATCCCTGCAAGTTCTGATTTTTCTCACCTAAATCCAAAACATACTTTCTTTCACCAGCTAGATACTCTAAATCATCCTGTGAATATCGAGACTTGAAATCATAGTTACTAAACTGATTGTTTAATAACCTAATTTCTTTAAGTCTACTATTTTCTGTATCAGATGATTCTGTCGTAGCCTCTGTTGTCACCACATCAGTAGCTTCTGTTGAAGCTTCTGTTATGGAAGTAGGCGGACTAGCTGCATAAATTGTGCTAGCTAAACAGCAACTGAATGCCAATAAAATTAAATATTTTTGCTTTTTAATAATAACACCCCCTAAAGATGCTTCTTGCTACAATTAAGTAGTATGGGCATTTCTGAAAAAGCTCTACGAATATCCGCATTCTCACTAACTCTTTGGATAGAGAATGGTAAAAAATCCTTATGATTTTGCCCTTCCAAACCAAAAACTTCGGGTAACAATCTACGCAAGCTATCTTCATATTGCTGATTAACTGTGAGAATCATGCTTTCGCAGACACGATCTTTTTTCTGCAAAGTGCTATTTCTGTTCAATTCACCGTATAATCGAGCTAATAAGATCTCTTTAAGATTTTCATCTTTTCTGAGCTGCTCAATATAAGCAGCCTCATCCTTTCGCAATTTATGTTTCCGATAAAAATTAGTAGATTGCCATTGCACAATAAAGCCAGCTTTGACTTTATCAGCAGGTTTTAGAGCTCTCAGATTAACTGGTTGTGTTGTGTCCAGTTTTTCTCTAATTTTTACACGCATTAGTTACCTCCGAAATTATTCATGAATGCCATATTCAACCCATTAAGCTGATTTGTGTTTTGTTCAACTTTCTTTGTCTGCTCAAGTTCTTTTGCTACTGTAGTAGCTCTGATATCTTGCTTTACTGCTACTACAGAATTAGAACCTACAAGCTGCTTTATACTGCGATTCTGCATCGTTTGTCTCATTTTAAATAAAGCATATTTGAAATCCACTTCCGAACAGTTTGTAGGTAAAGAAGTCACATGATTAGCTAACTGAGTTGCATTCACACCAGCAAAGATTTCTCTTATCTGCTGAGTTTCTTTTTGACTAAATCCATCTGCGATATTACCTTCCAGCAGAAAGATAACACGAAGAATAAACTCTTTGAGCTGCTCAATCAAAGCATCTGCCTGATTCTCTTTCAATAAACCATCCACTGTGTTGACAAAGATAAACATATCCTCCAATTTCATAACATCAAACAATGTTATAAAATCTTCTTCATCAATTACGCCCAAAAATTGAGCGATTGTTTCAGACTTGTACTGCCCCGATGCCACAAAATCAAAAAGATTTGTAAGCTTTCTAGGAATCCCACGTGCATTACTAATAAGTACACGCTTTACTTTATCATCCATCGGATAATTATTTTTTACACAAAGTTTATTTAACAATTTGTCAGCATCTTGATCATTTATTCTACCAAATGTAAAATCAATGGCTCGGCTTCGTAGCTCAGGAAGTAACTTAGTTAGCTTTGTTGTGCAGAAAATTACAAAAACTCCCTCAGGGATTTTATCTAATTCTTCCAGAAGAGCTGTTTGCTGCGCATCGGATAAAGCATGTGCCTCCTCGATAATATACACCACACGTGTATCCGAAGCTTTTAAAATGAAGATATCCCTAATCATTTCATCAACATCGGCTTTTGTGTTCTTCTGTGCCACATTTATCTTTATTACGTGTGAACTAGCTCCAGTTGTCCGTAAAGCACTCAAAGTACTTCTGCAATTATCACATAATAAGCAAGGATTGCCATTCACAGGCTCCTTACATGTGAGTGCTAAACCTGTGATTTCCGCACAAGTGCTTTTTCCAGTTCCGTACATACCACTGAAGACTGATATTTGCTTAAACGAGTGATTTATAACAGACTGTCTTAAAATAGTAACAGTCTGACTATTACCAATAACATCATCAAATTTATATAGTCTCATATAAATACCCCCTATAAATACAAAATAGGGTACAGGATTTTACTCCTGTACCCTACTCATTATTTTTAAGCAACTGCGGAGCTTTTACACTCCGCAACCGCGTGATTACTTAAGACCTGCAAGAATCTTTGACAGATCACTGATATCCTTGCTCTGCTTGTGCATAGCAAACTTCTTCAAAGTCTCAAGATCCAGTGAGTTGTTGTTTCCGCTGCCGCCATTTCCTGATGGCTTTGTCTTAAGAAGCGCCTTGATATCCTTCTCAAGCTGATCAGCTGTAAGACCTGCAAGCTGCATAATACCTGCAACTTCCGGCTTTGCAACAACATGAGAGAAATCATCATCGAATACGAATGGGAAAGTCTTCTTACCTGTGCTGGAAACCTTAGCATCTCTGACTGCGATCTGAACATCCTTTACATCACCAGAACCATCGAAAGCTGGGATTGCTGGGATCGGCTCTTTGTCTGCACCTGTACTGAAATACTTAACGCATGTGTTATCATTGATAAGAAGCTTCTTTGACTCATCTGTAAGATCAGAAAGTCTCTCTGTTCCATCCTTGAAGATAGCAAGAACACTGTTGTTCAGACCCTGAGCATTTGCCGCTGTGATTGCAGAAGCTGCAACTGACTGGTACAACTTAGCCGGAATATAATTTCCGTCAGTAAGCAGAGACTTACGAGCCTTGCTTGCAGCCTCGAGCTTCAAGCTGTAACGAAGCTTATACTCCTTTGTCTTCTCGTATGCTGTCTTGTCAACAACACCTCTGACATTGATCCAAGAAGCTGCTGCGCCAAGCACTGCATTTGACTCCATGATTCGTCCATCATAGTTACCAACAAGGTAAAGGTATGCGTATTCGATACCAAGAACCTTTGTTGTAAGTTCTGGACTGTCCTGACGCTCAAAATCAGCCTTACCTGACATGATATCATTGAAATCGATCTTATCGACTGTTACTGGTGTACCGATGATCATACCGATGATCTTACCCGGCTTTGACTGACGGAAGTTAAGAGCATGCTCTCTCTCGAAGTACTGAAGAGAAGGACATCTCACACCATCTTTCTTAGCCAAATAATCCTGATACTGCTGCTTAACCTCTGCTGGAGCGTCCGGAACAAGAATCTTGTTACCATTTGCGTCAAGCTTGAACTGATTCTTAAGACCAAGACGAACTGTCTTGTCTGTCTTTGTAATAAAGCCGTATGCACGACCCCAACGCTGGTTGTAGTTAATCAAAGGCTCATTCGTCTTTGCAATTGTTGCATCCTTAAACTGCTCTGTCATAGCCTTATTCAGCTGTGCCTGAGCGCTCATCTTCTTATCTCCCTCAACTGCCGCTGAAGCTGCTGGAGCTGCTGGTGTTACATCTGTACCGATACCGAGATCCATATTCTCAACATCCAAATCAATCTGTGTTGCCATATCAATATCCTCCTTATTATGTATTTTTTGTAATGGCATTTTCACTTGTGAAATAGTAACCAATTTGTTACCCACAAGCTCTTTCCTGAAAGCAATTCTATTTTTTCTATCCCACAAAACAACGCTCTTACCATCACTTGTATAAACTTTAGAAGCTTTTGCAATCGGGATTTTTTTCAACGTGGCTGCCCACATAACGTTATCACACGAGATCACTCCGTCGAATCGTGACTTCTTCTTATCTGACCAAAAGTTAACCTCGGCTAATGTAGCTCTATTCGTTCCGTGATAATCTTGCAATTCGTATTCAACTGAAATCGCACCGACATTTTTCAATTTGTCAAGCGTAAGCAACATACACCCCTCGCTTTCATTTTATAATTTTTTATAATTTTCAAAGAAGCTCTTTTAGGTTTAAAAAACCAAGGAGCTTCTTGAATAATTAACCAATTTTTTGTAGTAAAGCTGCCGTGTTAAAGCAAACTTGCTTCACTACAGATTCAACATCGACCTCATAATTCGCATTAACGTCTAAAGTAATCTGGTCCTCGTGGTCTGAGTATTCTTCTGATAGAGCAGAAACTGTGCTAAAGTTTGTGTGTCGACTGTTAAATATGACAACATTGTTAGCACTCTCAATCACATTCTTTTCCTGTTCTAAAAAGAATAAATTCTGCTCCTGATAAAGTGAGCCGACTGCTTTTCGGAAATAAATCTTAACTGTAACTTCCTGGTGTAATGACTGAAAAATAGTAGCTGTATTAGTAGCATTCAAGATATGAATAGCTCCATGTGACAAGTCATCAGTAGTTAAATTTTTCACTGTTGCTGAAAAAACAAATACATCATCATCGCAATCAATATCATAAAGATAATCATTCAAATTATTGATAATCTCTACAGAATCTTCGATAATTTCAGCTCCAGCAGAAACAACATTAGCTGTCTCATCTATCTTAAAAGCTACCGGACGCCACGTTTCAACCTTTGTTAACAGTAACTGTCGAATAAAATTAGCAAGGATATTTCCGTATCCCTTTGGAACATTAAATTTCATCTGAAACCTCCCATTGTACTAAGTTCCGATTTCTTTCCAGCATTATTGCGACAGCAGTATAAGAATCTAATTTATTTTGTAATTCCTCTTTTGCTGTCACGTAATCAAGAATCGGAGCAAGCTTCTTATTTCCTTGTACAAAAAGAAGTGCGGTCTCAAAATCTAGTCCATGCAAGGAAGCTAGCTGCTCTATTTGAGTTCGCACTTCTTTATACTCAATATTACGTTTTCTTTTTTCGTATAAGCCAGAATCGTCTTTTACTTCTACCTTAAAATTATTTCGACTATGTACCAGAAAAGCCATGATGTCCTTATAGAAAAAATCTAGCACTTTCTGACATTCTTGACGATATCTTAATTCTCCCAAAGCTAGATAATCATAAGCTTTCTTGTAGTCGAAGATATCTCGCTTAAGATTCAATAACTCCAGAATATTCATATGTAGCTGACTTTTTACATACTCAGAAAATACAATTACCATTGTACCCTGTATCTGAATATCAAACTGTCGCCCGATTTCTGGAGCTCCCATAGCCAGAATATGATTCATCCTCTCATATCGTATTGGTATCTTCATTATCAGAACTCCTTTAATGTAATAAATGAATCATCATATGCATCCACATCATGTACTACCATTTGACGATCAACTGCAAAAGCGCCATTTTGCAATAAGCGCTGTTTTGCTCTTAAAGCTTCTTTATCTTCATCAGTTAAGTTACGCTTATGTAAGCGTAATGAACGTATAGAAGAAAAATCGTTTACATATGACAAAAACCACTCCATACACTCTTTATCGTATTTGTTCCAAGCTGTAGAAGTAAATGTAAAATCTTCTGGCATCTCAGCTGGGAAGATGATCTTAATACGTTGCTGTATTTCTTCCAAATCCTTATCAGTGAGATCCTTTATATAACGTATACATCTCAGCAACAAATCAGGATTTGCTGTATTCTGATAGATAAAATCCACTTTTTTTGCATCTAACACTTGTAAATACCAATCAAAAATATCTGCGCCCTTAAGACCACTTTCGGACACAAATGGCGGTACTTTATCTGATTTACATCCAGTTAAAACTTTACGAATATTGATAAAATTAAAAGGTATATACACACCTCTCTCAATAGCATAAGGGAAATTAGCAGCTGTGACTAAATTCTCGCCATCATTGATATTTTTGAACACAATGTTATCACGCACATTGTGTATCAAATCTTTATCATTACCGTAAATATACACTGTATTATAACCAGTAGCTTGTTTACAGCACCAGTTAATAACATCGTCGCCCTCATAGCCATCAAACTTATAACAAGTGATACCCGCTCTCGGTAAATTCTCATATAACATCTCTGCCTGAGAAATAACAGCGGTATTGGATGCTCTACCAATTTTATATTCCGGCATAAGCTTTTTTCGGAAATTGTTCCTTCCATCGAAAGCAAGCACTACGCTATCTCTATTATTAAAAGCTGATGCAATATGATACATAACCTTATGAATACCGCCCACGAGATATCCATAACTTGCATCGTCCTTATAACGAGAGCTGTTCATACCGTAATGAAGTAAAGCACTTACATCAAATATTTGTAAATTAAACACTCAATTCACCCCCTATTGGCTGTAAAGTTTCCAATAATGCCTCAACATCATTACTAACTTTCTGTAATTCTTCTAAATAATTAGGAGACTTGAAAATCTTATTACTGTCTGTAAAGATAATGTTTTTTAAGGATTCCTGCATCAAAGACAGCGTAACAAGATTTAAACCACCAAGACCTATCGCATCAAAGGTTTGCGTGGTTTTCTCAAAAGACTCTTCAGTAAACTTTGTAGAACAGATCTCATTAATATTATCAACAGTTAAATTAGCGGCATGATAGTACAGTTTTTCTAATTTTTCAAAATCAGATTTTGCCATTTGGTCGATCTGGAGCTCTGCACAAACCTCAGTTAAGTATACATCAAGCTCAGTGTTATCAGTTTCAATCTTAGAGACATCTATCATTTCTAAGGTGTTATCTTCTGCCAGTAGTCTCTTCTGTATCAAATCCCTAAGCTTCCCATATTCACTGCGCACATAAGCATATACACTGGGAAATAGCCGAATATCAGAATTTTTAAGATGATCAAACTGATTGATTACCAAGTAATACAAACTTGTAGGCTTTCTTGCTATAAAATCCATAAAGGATACCCCGAAAGCTGTGTCGTCGTTCCATCCAGTAATATGCAAACCCGACTCCAATTCCTGTAACTCTTTATGACGCTTCTTGAAGTATAGAATTAGCTTACGTTCATCCTCAGATAACTGGAAATGCTGCCCATCAATAGACAACTCTGCAGGTACCACCATGCTTACTTCACAATAAGACATAATATTACTTTGCAACTCACTATTATCATGCTGTTCACCATCTGTCTTAAACAATTTAACAAATTCTCGTGTCAATTTATTGATATTGTCTAAGGTGAAAGTTTTATCTTTCATTAAAGACAGAACTAATGCTTCTAGATTTCGTAAAAAGTAAGTTCTGTCTAAGAGAGCATTATTATACTCATTAGACTCCTGTAATTTTTCCAGCAGACGCACAGCACATTGATCTCCAAGTGCTGCTAGGATGTCTGCTCCAATTTCTTCAGCATCAACCTCATTAGTATAGCTTCCCACAAGCTCACCATTTTGTACCATAGCAGATGTACTATACTTCTCTAAAATACCAGCACTTTTAGGCTGATATAATACAGGAATCTGTGATAGCACTCTCTCAAAACAGATAAGTTCCTGCTTTGTGTCCATAGCTGCCACACGATTTAATGCAGCATTAAATCCCTGTGTAATGGTTAATAACTCTGCATCATAGGAAAGTAACAGCATTGGTGCAGTAAAACCATAAAAACTACCTAACTGCATAATTAGCCTCCTTATTTAATTAAATTATCAAAAACGAGTAGGGCGTTTTACCACCCTACTCGCTAATTTCAGATAATGAAATAACATATTTAGAATAAATCTTATCCCCAATAGTGATCTTTCCATTATCTGCAATACCATTGACTTCAAAGTGAGCCGCCAATGTACTTTTTAATTTTTCAACATCAGAATCTGCTGGTACATAAAATAAAACTTCTAAGCTGTCGTTATTGAAAGTAACACTTCCGATAATTTCAGTAGCATCACACGAAGAAGCTACTGAGTTATATAAAACTGCTGTATCTTCCTGCAAGATTTGCTTTAAGCTCGCTTCAATATTCTTCTCATGCTCGTATGTATCAGCACTAATCTGGTATTGATTCTCTTTACTTTTATACTGCTGTGATAAGTAAAAGTATAAGCCAGCGCCTCCAAGTGTAATTATAAGCAGTATAATCATTATTACAGTTAGTACAGCACCAATTTTTTTCTTAGGCTCTTTTTTAGCTGGCGCTACTAAAGTCTCTGCAGCATTTTCTGTCTGTTTTGCAGTAACCTGTAATTGCTCCTCTACTGTAGCTTCATGAACTGATGCACTTTTCAAGATATGTGGATCTTCCACATACGCAGTACCATAAGTTACAGTATTCAAATTACGATCAAACTTTACAGAAACCAAATCCTCAATATTATCATCTTTATTCAAAAATCTGAAATATCCGAAAACAGATAGTTTTATAAAAACATTAATATCACCAATTTGTGCACTATTTTCAAACCATCTAATGCAATCGTAATCGATAAATGATGTAAAATCCACAATCTCGGTTACATGTGCTTTCCTACAATTTTGCAAGAGCATCTGTTCTACATTATTTTTAGCATAAGATAACGAGAACAAATCATTTTTCTTGCACAGCACTGTATAAGTGCCTTGAGTGTAATCAACACCACAAGTGTTAACTGGCAAGAAATGAGTATAATAGTGCATCTTATCATAGAAATAGACATTTTCAATTTTTAATACATTAAATAAATGCACTAATTTATTGATATCTTCCTGTGACACGATACCATTATAAACATAATCGCCTATCTGTACTTTATCCGTGATGTAAACATGTCTGTACACATTTGTATCATAAGTAGGATTAAGTACTATATAGGCACTATCCGGTTTCACAGAATCAAACAAATAGTATAATTGATCAAGCAGAGAAGCCTCGTATTCATAATCATCATAAAAAATAATGTTATTTCTACTTGTAATCATTACTGTGTAGATCTTGTCTAAAGAAATGAATACTTCCACCATCAAGCAACACCTCCTAACATAATGAAGGTTATTACAGCACACTTATCAGTTGGGTACACAATTAACTTAGTTACTGCATATTTTTGCATATTTTCCAGTAACTCTGGTAAACTATCATAAGTTACAACAAGTTCCAATAAATCAGCATTAGTTAGTGCATGCGTTTCGTCAATTGAGTTTACACTTGCTATATTTGTAGCAACACCGGATGTTAATTTCTTTGAACTTATCTTCGTAATCTTGTATCCTTCAGCACTCAATTCAGTACAAAAGTCGTATACTGCTCCATTCTGAGGAGCCTTATACGACTTCAAGATTAACTCTTTATTTGTTTCATTCACATAAGCCAGTTCTTTTGTTGCCTGTTCTTTCTCTTCACAGGAAATTTCAAATTCCCGAATATCTGTATAATACTTATAAGCTCCTACAGGAAATCTCCAGGCATAGGCAACCAAAACTACGGCAAGGATTCCTACAACTATTGCTTTTACTTTCATAGTAATTTCACCTCCACTTTAGCTTTTGTTGGAGAATCTGATACTACGGAAGCGGCTGAGTCTATCGGAATATACCCATTATAGCCATGCCCTTTTAGAACGTTACTGACCTTGGACAAAATGCTACTTACATTCTTCCTCTCTTGAACATGCTCAACATAAGGCTCTACGCCATCAAGCCAAATATTATCCTTTAGCCACGCAACAATTGGCACATAGGAAGAAGTACAATTAGTAAACCGTAATTCACTGTTATTAAGATATACAATGGCACTTTTCATATTCCCGGACAGTGATTCAACTGGCTTAGCCACTGTTGATTCAACTAAAGCTTCCTCTGGCTCGTGTATAACAGATTTCTTTTTTGTGTTAAATCCTATCAAATTCTTACCCCCTATAATACTGATTGTAGAGCATTATATGGCAGCTTGCCAGCTTTTATAGCACGCACCATAAAATGCTCTATGTTTAATTCCCTGCTGTATACAGTATCTTTTAAGATGGCTGACATCTCCCAAGGCGTATTACAACGAACAAGTTGAGCTTTCAGCTCTTCATCAAACAAAAGAGCTTCTGCATATGGCTGATTTTTACCAGGGATCAACCCTTTGTTGTCACTTCGCATATCATAACAATCCTTGCATCCCTCGCTAACGAAAACATCCTCTACCTTGTAAGAAAGCAAAGCTTTACGCAAGAAAGGTTGCTTGACTTCACTGCTCTTGGACAATCTACGACATGATGGGCACATAACACCAAACATTTTCTGGTTGATAACACCATTTGTCTGCATAATAACATCTTTATAGCTCTCTCCGTAGTATTCATACAGCCTAAATGGCAAATCCCAAATGCGGTTCAAATGTAATGTTGTAATAACACCAATAGAGCTTGTTACTAGGTCCTTTACAGCAAAAGCTACATCCTTAGAAGGTATCTCATTTAAGAAGGCAACATCAATATCTTGCTTCTTTGCTAAACGTACACAATCTAAAAGTCTCTTAGGATCATCTTTATAATCAACCTGTGGAAAAGGCATTAAGACCTCTATTGGTGAATCATAACTTATCATACTCAGATTCTCCCTAACTTTACCATTTGCAATAGCAAAAGCTGTCGTATTTTTACCTGTTCGTATAGCTCCAGTTATAAAGGTGATTCCATTGTTATGATATGCTAATTCTTCAATTACTTCCCGAATTTCCTTGTCAAATCCAAGTTCATTCATCTGTAAACTTGTTGTAGTCTTTTCCTGTAAACGCATAACACATCGAAGGCCATCAGCAACAGCGTTTGCAGATATTCGCAACTCCAGAGAGTGCGTCTTAAATAGACCACTCTTATTTGTAGTTACACCAGAAGAGTTATTTAAATCCAAACTTATACTATTCGTCTTTTTCTCAATAAACTTGGAAATTATCTCCTTATTCAAATCCTTATTTAGAGTGAATAAATCACTCTTATGTAATAATCCATTACATCTGAAATAAATAGGATATTGTACTCCTTCCGACGTGTGTTCCACCGAAAAATGAATATCTGTGGCTTTCTGATTTATTGCTTCTATAATAATACGCTTACTCAATAAGTCACTATCGTATAAAGACTCTGTGGGAATCCCTTTCAACTCTCTATAGTTCAGCTTTGTTACTATTGCATATTCCACATCATAGTTACATAAAGCGATATTCAAAGTAACACGATCTACATCAGTGAAAACTTCGCTAATAACTCGAAGTTCCTTATTTGAGATTACATCAACTATCACCTCATATTGTTTTTCAATAAGGCAAAACTCAGCTACCTGATTAACTTGCTTTACATCACATAAATCCGGATATAAAGGTAATAAAGCTGTTATAATCTCATCACGAGCAACAATTTTATATAATTCTAGAGTAAATAGCTGCTCCGGAACATCCTCTATAGCTCTCGCTGAAAGCAACTCTTTTTCAAGATCACTTAGCATAAAAGTATCTAAGTTAAACAAATTATCACTCCTTTATAGCATTTTCTTTGCTGACCAAGTTTACCAGTGCTTTATACATGCCATAATTAAGGCTTCCATCCTCCCGATTAATCATATTCAACAGATATCCATTATCGATGTTATCATGGAAAAAAGTCTCAATATAAAACTTCCTGATCTCAGCCAGAAGTTCATTATCCTTACTGTAATTTCGATACACTTCATCGTACGCCACTGTTTTTTCAAAAGAATCTGATATATTCACTTTGGAAAGACACTGTAAAACATAATTACTAAAGATTGGGCGATACTGTAGTCTCTCTACATTAAATACACTTGGAATCACTGAATCCTCTTCCGTAAAGGTATATGGTTCATAATTTTGAAGAAGAATTGTCCCAAAAATATCCCTGTTCAACACCTTATCAGTAACAACTTCCTCAATGCCCAAGTAAGCAAATCGTAGATTGGCAAACTTTGATAAATTAATTGTAGACAAGCCTTTTGTATTTAGTAATGCAAATAAAAACATGCTATTATTTCCAACTAAATCACAATAATGTAAGAAATCCAGCAGCTCTTCCAAATTTTCAGGTAAAGATGTAGCAAAATATACAAAACCAAGTAAATCCTGACGATTTATTTTTAACAAACCGTTTTTGCCGTCAATAAAATTGCCATACCCTTGTATAGTAAAATCATATTTTAATGCTTCCTTATAACTCACTTCTAAGAAATCAGGACTTATCATAAAAATTGATTTCATTTTATGCCTCCGCTAATCTCTTAAGTCCCTCCAAAAGCTCTGACTCACCCTCAACTGATTCTTCATCCAATGCATCGCTGATAGCCATAATAATAGCATCATAGCTATCGTATTCCATCACTCCCAGAACGGTATCAAGATAATCATGCAATTCATCATCTGTCATAATACCGAGGTCTGCAAAAAACTCCACAATATACGGTTCTAATTCTTCTAAATTCATAATATCCTCCTATCCTTGGTACAATAATTTTGTTCTACCACTCCTGATTGGTTGTATGATCATTTTCGTACCAAAATCAATCTTATAGTCACTCTGTATAAAGTAGGTATCTCCCCATCCATATCTTTCATAGTATGAATTTCTTTCATAAGGCATATAACCTACTAATCGCTTACTGATATAAGCAACCGGGATTGTACTACCGCTAAATTCATTGTAAAGGGCAATATCTTCAATCAGTGCTGGATCAGGGTTAGCGTATTCATGTTCTACAATAATAGGTTCATTTGTAATATTTTCTATTGAAAATAAAGTATCGATTCTTTCCAGCTTATTTAAAAAACTATTTAATTCCAGCAAATTTATCTTTAATCCAAAAGCAGCATTATGCCCAGCTGCGAAACAAATACGCTTAAATAGTGGTAAATACGCTCTGCTGTATAAGTCTCTTAAAGAACCTTTATAGTATTTTGTAGACTCACAAACAACTATCGCCGTTTTGCTATATCTTTCGGATAACTTATTCGCAACAAGTCCAGTGTAATTCCCAGCCTTCTTAATAAGATGATGATGCTTACTTTCGGCTGTTGCCAAATCCGCAAAAACAAAATGGTTATATTCTGTGACATCTACTAAATCAACCAATAATTTGGTTTTGTCTCTACAATCTTCATAAATTGCATTAATGCTGGCTATCAATGTAGATCTTTGAATAGCGTCCAATGACTCATCAAAGAAATATTTGTTCAAAATATCAAAAGACTCTGATCGGAATAACGCATTGATTCTTGGTGCATACCAAAAACCAATGAATCGCTTATTAAATGATTGATATTCATTCATAAAATGCAAAATAAAGGGAGGTAATTCCTCCCTTTCCAGTTCTCGCGCCCTATAATAAATTGCACGATTCAGGGCATTTGCCATATTCATACAATCAGCATACAAACTAATTAAAGCATATGAGCAGTACCCCTGCGCAAATGAATATCCACGCGTTTTCGCGAATGTATCGTAGATAGTATAAGCTAGTGCTCCCGCACTGTACTCATAGCGAGTCTCACCACACATTCTGTTCTCGATCACTGTATTTATAATTGCTACCTGCTCTGGGTAATCCTCGTACGAATAATCAGGAACATGATGATCGATCACTAATACCTTTATCCCGTAATTCGTTAATTCCCGCAAAGTTTCTAACGCTGATGATCCTGTATCTCCAATTATGAAATAATCAAATCTGTTCTGGATACAATAACGCACAGCTTCTTTATCTAATTCGTGCGTTCGTTGCCGATAACGGAAAACCTCATAATTATCAAAACTTATAGTTTTCATAATGCCCAAGGTTTCCAAAATAAAAACTAATCCATCTAAATCATAATCGCCATAAATCAAACATCTTTTATGTGGATTCACAGTCAATTCGTCTAAGAAACTTGCTACAGCTGGAAAATTGTAATACTGAGACATTTTATATTCCACAGGTCTGAGAATATCCTGCAAGCCTCTTTCTCGCAACGCTACGTAAAAATCCATATCAGCCTCCAAAGTTAGAAAGTATTCTTGTTAAATAAGAACTTCTTTCTGGTGCATGTGACGCTTTTGATTCAAAGCCTAAATCCATCTTTTGCAGGTCCTCGTTATTCAGATTGTTACTACCTGCCGTATGTGAAACATTGGTATCGGCATCATCAGCTTCCAAGTCATCCAGCAAATCAAGCATATCATCCACTTCAGTTGTCACATTTGGATCGTGTTCTTCCTCGTCAAAATCATCCAGTAAGTCAAACATAGAATCTTCCAACTCATTTTCTGCATTCACATGAATTGTTTCCCCAACATTATCAGCTGCATCATGATTCTGCTGTATCATTTCTTCAGCAATTGTATTGGTATCTACGCTACTTGGTGTAGAACCATTCAACAAATACCCTAAGTATCTTGATGGATTGCTTTCATTGTAAAACAAAATAAGATTATCTTTAGCTCTTGTAACAGCCACGTAAAACAATCGAGTTTCACATTCTTTCAAACCCTCTTTTACACGCTCTGAGTATGGCTTATTATCAATGAAAGAAAAGGCTGGGAACTGTCTGTTATCTAAGTCCATAAGATAACAATTTTCATACTCTAAACCTTTTAACCCATGAAATGTTGATAAGGCGACACCATTCTTTGTCATATCATTTCGGCGGCACCGTTCCATCTTTGCACCAATTTCATCGAAGATTACTTTGTACGTTTTATGCTGATTAAACACTTTATCAACACGACTCTCAATGTAAGAATCGTATACGCTCAAGTTTGCCCGATCATTTTTCATGAAATTCCAATGATATTTGCATAGCAACTTCCATACAGTAGGGAATATCTTATCCATAGTTTCAGTCTGAATCATAGAAGATAATACCTTTAATGCATTCATAGTCTCACTGAAACTAGAGATTCCCATCACATCCTCAAAGTCGTATGAAGCAAAATGCTGCCGATCGTCGTCCAAAAACCGATGATGTGCAGCATCATATTTGAATATCTTATACAATTTGTCTTTCTTGATAGGTAATACCTTGTATAGAGATAAACTAAGTCTTCTGTCTAATGGAGACTCTAAGGCATTTAAGATGGAAATAATATCCTTATATAGCGGATGTGTATATGCACTGTATCCGCTAATAACATGGAACGGAATATTCATTTCTGCTAAGATTTCGCTCAAGATAATAGATGAATTACGATCACGATAACATACAACCGTATCATTCAGAGAATCATCAGACAGTTTCTGCAACATTGAAGCTATCTTAAAATTCTCTCCTTCAATACTTGTGTATGGCTGTAAATCAATATTACCGCCATCTTTCACACCAGTAATTACTTTATGATAGCGAATCTTATTTTCGCTAATGACAGTTTTTGCATAATCTAAAATCTCTTTACGGCATCTTCTATTTCTCAACAAAGAATAAACTTCTCCGCCGGTAAACTTTTCTGAGAAATCCAAGGTATTATAAATATCAGCCCCTCGGAAGTTGTAAATACCCTGATCTTCATCACCGATGCACATCAGAGGAGTTCCATTGCTTACAAACAAATGTAAGATATTCATCATAACAGGTGTAAAATCCTGAATTTCATCTGCAATGATATACTCAAAATATTTTTGTGTTTTTGCAAGAGCTTCTGGATCTCTGCGTAACAGATTGTAAACACCTACAAGCATATCTACATAATCATATTTACGCTTTGTGACCTTAAGCTTGTCATATAACGTAAAAATTTCAGATAGTATGTCTATTGGCAATCCAATATCCTGAAACTTATCTGTCTCTACAAGACCTTCAACCTCCAGTAAACTTTCATGCATATAATTATACAATGATAAGATATCATTTACAGAAGCTCTGGAATTCTTATTATATTTTGCTAATACGCGATCACGTACCAATTTCATTAAGGTGTTGCTTTCGCCCTCAGTCTGTAATTTGAATCCGGTGAGCTGCATTTTTGCAACATTTTCTTTACGTATCTGTTCACAAAATGAATGCATTGTAGATGCATTAATCTGATCATCAATATTCAAATCTGCAATATTTGACATTCGTAAACGATTAACCAACATCTTGTGTTTTGATTCCATTGGTTTTACATTGTGCTTGTTATAAACTAAGCACAGAATCTTATCTCCTGTAATCTTTCTCTCAGGATTTCTTGTACTTTTTCTCCAAATCTTTTCTAAGATAGCCTTTATCTGTGCACCAGTAGTCTTACCACCACCAGCAGTGGCAATAACTAACTGAGCTTGTGGCTCTGCGCACAGAGCTAAGGCTAAATCTGGTGATAAATCATAACCAAGTATTCCAAAAATCACACGAATGAGTTTCATTCTATTTGCTGCACGGGGCAAATTGGGATTGCCATCATCTGGCAAAAGCTTAATAAGATCATTGAAACTATATTGGTCAATATTATCAGGCGTTCTTGTAGTAAGCATCTAATACCTCCAATCATCACTTGTTATAAAATATCTATTAGAAACCATAGGGTGCTGTTTACCATAAATAGATTCCCATTTATCAACAGCTTTAGAGCTAAACAGCTTCTGAAAAACAGATTTGTATGTTGTTCTCGAAGCCAATGTGGCATGCGACCATATACCGACCTCATTAAAAGAAAAACCGCAATTTCTATCAAAATTCTCGCGATTCCCTGCAAACCCTTGTAATAACAAACCACGTATTGTATTCTTATCATTCACCCAATAATTATTTTGATAATTACGGTTAGCTGCTAAGATCTTTCCAATATATCTTTCACTGTCGAAATACATTCTTGGATCTTGTAATGATTCCAACTTGTTAATTGGCAATTCTGCGCGGAATGGCTTGTCTCTCTTAGTTAGTGGGTATACAAAAAATGGTATAGAACCATTAACCTTGGAAACGTATGCAATAAAAAGCTCCCCACCTTGTTCAAATAGTAACATATCTTCTAACGTAAGTGTTTCTGTTTGCTCCAACACAGCACAATCACGCAAGCTGCTTGTAGCAGCTTTGAACAACTTATTCATTTTCTCATAAGCAGCAATTGCGGTCTCTACATTAGAATCATCTAAGTCATTATAGTCCCGAAATCTCCGAACATTTAATATTCGTAAAGGGATATTTATAGGCTCTTTTTTGAAATCTTCAAGCAAAGACCAATCATGTATATTCACTCTTGCCTTGTACAGTGTCAAAGAAATCTCATAATCTCGCTTAGTACTTGATTCAAGCATTGCGTAAAAATCAGTTACCCATAAATAACACTGATTTTGATTGCATGATACAGAAAATGAAGGAAAATTAGCCAAATTGGCTAACCAGTCATTCAGAAACATACTACTTTTATTTCGCACCATACTTACATAATGATTAAACAAAAGCTGTGAACCGCTAGTTATATAAAACTTTATAGAATATTGCACCAAGCAATAAGCCGCAAGTACACAATAAATCTTCTCAACATCGTAAGTAAGCCCATCTGCGTATAGAATCACATCAGTCTTTCCTTTGTATTCTGTACATAATTTCTCAGCTAAAGCTCCAATATATTTGCAATAATCATTTACGCTGATGATAGACACAAAAGGAACAAATTCTTCAGTGATATCTACTAGTGTATAATGATTTCCTGTATGATAATCCACTGCCTCCGTTAAAGAATGCAATACATCTTCATTCGTTAATAAAGATCTCTCATTAGTTACTCTTTCATTGATTATTGCGCATCCTATCAATGAAGTTTTCACATAACTGAGATCCTCATTAAATTCCTGTAAGCTTACTTTGTTATAATCCTTCTCGATAAATACAAGACCCGGGGTTCTCGCATTACTTATAACATTGTTCATAATACGCCCCAGAGCTTCCCTATCACGCACCTGGTTTTCTTCTAAGATAATAAACTGCTTATGATATATCTCATGTTCAAGAGTAGCAGCGTGATCCTGAATGAAAACATGATGTGCGCTTAAACTTAAAATTTCAGCCTCAGTAAAAGGAACAGCGCCCTCCAGGCTGTAGTCCTCACCGGATGGGTGCACCTTAAAGAAGTTATACAATGATAAATAAAAAGGATTGCTCACACCAAAAACAGACTCATCTTGGTATAAAAAATCACTGATCTTTACTGTTTCCATCCCGCACCTCTTCTCCAAATTCTTCTACACTTTCAATATACGAAACATCCTGTACTGAATCTTTCGATAAATGAAATTCCTTTCTGGGAATTTCATTGTATAATTCAGGCTTCTGGCTAACTAGAATAATTTGCATTCCATCCTTAACCGTGTTTGCGATTATCTCACCAATTCTTGGCAAATTAGCCTCAGAAGAAACACCAAAAGCCTCATCAATATAAATATTGTCAGAAGATAACCCCTTTACAGTTGCAACAGTGGCAGCAAAACTTATTAAGTATTGGCAAAGCTTACCCTCTGTTATATCTGGTGATCTCTCGATATTATACTTATCTTTTAATGTAAGTGAAGCCGTGCCATTACCCCTCTTAAAGTCACAATCTATTGAAGCCGTAAAAGCATCTTCTGGAAAAATTTTCTGAAGCTCCAGAGTTATTCTATCTTTTAAAAAAGTAATACGTCTTTCTTTGAATTCAGAATCTTCTTTATCAATCATTTTGATAAGTCGTTCTAACCTGATGGTTTGCTGCATACTATCTTCTAAAACAGAAGACGTTTTTTGTAGTAAAGCCTGTAAAGCCTCATAGCGCTGATTCATCTCTTTAGCTTTCTCTAAAGCAATTAACTTATTATTTAAAGAGTGGCGATAACTCTCTAAAATAGATCTATCCATCTGTTATCTCCTAAAAATAATCACATAATCTCCGACATCTAATTGTACAAAAGTTTTTTTATTACTTATGTACATAACACCATCATTTACTAACTTATTCAAGATTAGTAAAATTTGCTTTGGCATATTAACTACACACTCCGCGAGAGACGGATGTTTCTCCAAATTTTTTACCATAACTGGGATAAAATATTTCCGCACCCCTGTATCAATAGTAGCCCCTTGTTCTAAAAGATTGAAATTGATAACATTTTGTTCCAACTGCACTTTCGACAGGAAACTCATCAAGTAAGAAACATCAATGTCCGCCTTAAAACTGGCATGCTCTTCCGCCAATAAAGCGTAATCACTATTGTCTTGACCACGAGTCTTTGTAGCTAGAAGAAGTAAGCACCCCTTCTTTACACCAACATAATTGCGATAGTCAAAAATCTCTTTACTAATCTTTAATAAGCTCAGTAAACTATTAGCACTTAAAGAAAAATTGGCATCTGTGTCTACTTGTTGATACAGCTTAAATGCATAACCAGCACTTACAGAAATAACACCCAGATTTATATTAACGATCTCTTTCAGTAGATTGCCTATTTTCACAATATCTCCGCATGAACTTAAATCAATAGGTTCACTCTCATCTGTGCTATCAACAAGTTCCAATTTATTCTTGTAATCATTTGTCCAAATTTGCTGTCTAGCAAAAGTCACCTTACAAGTAAGACTTACACCAAATTCATCCTGTTCAAAAAAAGCTATAGTGACTTCACTTTCAGAGCACGAAATAGTAAAGTACCCCGCAGATGCAAAACTTAATAATAACTTTCTCGGTATTCGTACCGAGAAAGATTCCTTTTCATCTGTTGAAACACATGATAACTTGCAAGAAGCAAACATCTCTCGCGTATTATTCACAAATAATGCTACCCTACTATCTAAGATAGCATCAATATACTCATTTCCGTTAGCATTTAGCATTAAACGGAAACTGTTCATATCATCGATATCAACTCTAATCATTAAGAAGCTCCTCTAACTCTTTTTGTAATTGTAACTCAAAAATCTTAAACTGTTCTTTAACAGCTGCCACATAAGCTTCATCTGTATGTAAACGATCAAAGTCTAATTGCTGCATATACTCCACAATCTCCGCAGAATTTTCTGATGAACCAAATGATTTGACATAATCCGTCACTAGTGAAGCGAAATTGCTTATAGCTTTATCGGAAGCATCTTTTGCCTGCTGCTGTAAAGCTCTTTTCTCAAGCAATCTATCACGTAACTGCTGTAAATCTGTATTAGTATTATACATTTATAAAACCTCCGAAATTTCTTGTAGTACATAACGAGTCTGTGAATCCACATTGCTATGTAACAACTCAGCAACAATCTTTGCTGAGAGGGGATCTCCCATAATAGCTGTCTGTATATTCTTAATTGGATCATCAGTATCAGGAACATAATTGATAGCAGCTTTCATAGCTTTTACTTTCTCATAACTTTGCTGCTTTTCCTTAACAACTTCCTCTTTTACACATGAAGATCTGTCAGGTAAAGTAATAAAATTATGCTGTATTTCACTAAACTTATTGTCCTCTATTATTACAGCCGGAATATCTCTTTCCAAGAAATTGTCGTCCACTTCTGATACATTTGGTCTGCCAAGACTAGCTAAATGTTCGATCATACATGAATGTCCAGAATTAGTTGTTACATTCCAGCACCCGTATAACTTGTGATGATGTGCAAAAAAGCAAGCATCATAAAGTTCCAATAGTTCATTGTTATTTGCACTAACAGAATTTTTTATGAATGCGTGCATATTGTTCGTATTCTCTGATGCCTGCGCAATCTCAGAAAACACGAAATCCGTATGAAAGAGACCTATATTGTACACACCCTTTTCAGGTATTGTTATCGGGCAACCATAATGATTGAAATGAAAAGCTACATTTCCAACTTCTACAAAATCCGGTATATCTATAACATTGAACAATCCTAAAGGTTGCCAAACCTTCTTATTCAAGGTCTGGATCTTTATTGAATCTACAGAATTCACTAATGTGAAAAAAGGATTCGAGCTGTAGTATGTAGTCTCATGATTACCCATTACGCTATAGATCTTTGTAAAAACCCTATTAGCTATAATCCAAAAATTATTTGCCAAAATAGCGCCGGTAACATTTTTGTAGGAACGATTGTAAACATCCCCCAACAAAATCAAGTTAACCTCATAACCCATATCATGATACCGTAGGCCAAGCTCAAGAATCTTGTCTTTTACTTGCATGACCTCTCCAGGATAATCATAACGGTTATCAATATTTCTGTCCTGATCATGTAAATCAGAGACCAGTAGGTAAGCAATTTGTGCCATCGAACACTACCTCCCCATGAATAGGACATTGGATAGTCCTTCCAGAATTTAACAAATCTGATTTTATTTTATAGCAATCCGACTCAATAATCTGTATTTGATTACTGTTGTATGCAGCCAACTTTAAGCATTTGTGCAGATTTTGCACCGCAATCAATTGCTCTACAGCAGGAAGGGCTCCTGAATCCTCATCTATAACTATCTTATCTAACTCTTTGTAGCAATTCTGTAACGCATAAACTGGCTCTAAATCATAAGAGATGATCTGCACTGGATTGATATTTTGTAGGACACTAAAGATTCCAGCTAATACATTAGCTCTTGCTACTGTATCTGCATCTATCTGATGCGTAACTGTTACAGTATTCAGTACAGCAGCGATCTTTTGTAAACACATTATATTTTCAATTAGTTTTAACGCTTTGTTGTAATCAAGACCATCTGAGCAGTTTTTATGAATCTGTTCCAGCAGCAGCATTGCATCAGAGATTTTTTCTAATCGTTGAAAAGCGCTTTGACTTTTCTGATAGGAGCTCTCTAATGTCCTTACATCGCCATGATTCAATGTTCTCAGAGCTTCTCTCAAAGAAGCCTCCTTGACAACCAGTTTAGAATTTTTATCTGCTAAAGTTGTCAATAAAGTTGACACTTTATCTTTCAACTCTATTAAGTCAGGGTACTCGGCTAATAAACACATAAGCTCATGGTTACCTCTTTGATCTGAGTTAACCAAAAGCATATCCTGATCTGTGTCAATAATATTAGCCACAAACTTAGTTCTCGTATCCACAAGTAAACCAAGCTGTTTGATATACCTAAAATCAGGCTCATACGAAACAAAGAAATCTGTTTCACCGTATGGTTTGAATTTATAAATAACTGCTTTCTGAGTGATTACAGTCATTCCAAGATCTCCTGTATCAAATAAGCAAGCCATTATAGCAGATTCCGCACCACGGCGAATCAGCTGGCTTCTCTTTTTTGCAGGAAAAACATCTGGATTTGCTGTAACCTTTAACATCTTAAAAAGTACACTTTTTCCCGTACTGTTATCTGCAACTAAAACATTTAACTTGTCTGTAGCAAAATTAAACGTTATGTCTTCTAAAGACTGACAATTGACTAATCTTATCTGTTTTATCATTTTTCCCTTATAAAAAATAGGGATAGTACTTTTGTACTATCCCTAAAATATTCAACTACTGAATCTCATCCAATGAATCAAGATCGATTTCATCACTGTCCTCATTCATGATATCATCGACTGACAGCTCCTTAACTTCCTTTGCGGAATCTCCAGAACTGAGCTGTCCCTGCTCACGACTTTCTGAATCCATCTCCAAATCAAGAAGAAGCTCAGATCCGGTATCACCAAGAGCGATTGTAATGAACTCCTTATGTCTCTTGATAACATCTTTTGTGATGTACTGGTTATCCACAGTAACAACTGTGTAAAGAGACGCGCACAGCTGTGCATCAACATGCTCATCATATTTCGGAATTCTTGTAGAAGCGATCATAATACGCTCAAGATCCTGCATCTCTTCGATATACTGTGACCACAGAGCAGTGAAAGTGTCCTTACATGGGTATGTTGCCAATGAGACAGAAGGCTTCTCATAAGAAGTTCCCTGTCCGATCTCCATCGGTGTTTCTCCATCTGTAGGGCAACTCATATCGATCTCAAAGAAATCAAAATAATTGTCAAACCGCTCCCAATCACCTCTGAGGTATTTGTCGATGGACTCACGCATCTTATTTGTAAGTCTGAACTGAACCAACATCTTCTTCAAAGAGTCAAGTTCCATAGACTCGTAAAGCCTCAGATCTGTCGATTCAATCTCTTCCTTGTTATTCAAAGGAATCTCGAGTGCAAGAACATAGTTTGCTGGGCGATCATCCGAAACCGGCATACGACCGAAAATCTTTGATGTTTCTTCTTTCTTCTGTTTGTCTGTAAGCGTAAGTACCCCTTTCATGCACTTATCATTGAAATCACGATACTCTTCATAAGCGATATCACGGAAGAACTCATACGCCTGTGTGATAAGCTTCTTATCGCCGACAACATTTCCAGTGATAGGATCGCGATCAATCTTAACCAAGTAATCTCTACCGTAGTCACCTGTCATAGCCGGAATATCCACATGTACAACTGGGAATGTGTAGATGGATGGCACACGATATTTCTTGAAAATCGCCTTATCATCAGCTGTTAAGTGCTCATGATCAGAAGTGTCCCAATTGTCGACACCTGCCTTGTCCATAAATGTCTGTTTAACATCTTCATTACTGTCCGCATAGCCTTTCAACATAAGACCAACTGTAGTTGGTGCAAGCTGCGGACGGAACTTCTTATCAGGATTGTAAGTATCATCTGCCTTACCAGTTGTAGGATTGAAAGGAATCGCCAACTCGACAGGAATAAGAAGCTTTGACTTCTTTTTCTTTTCCTTCTTAAGCTTCGGAATGCTTCCGACACGCTCCTTTGTCTGCTCATTCTCATTACGAAGATTGTAACGAGAAGTTCCGTCTGTCCCACTCTCCCGAAGTTCCTTCAAGAACGTAGATAAATCCATTGTGTTTGCCATAATTTTGTTACTCCTTTTCTTATAAAAATTTTTCTTTGTACTCCAGAAATAAATCGAGTCTTTCTCTCGTTTATTCTGTTACAATTGAAAATAACTGTTTTATTTCTAAGAAAAGGTTTTTACTTTCTAGTAAAAGTAACTATTTAGGTGATACGATCTATGTAAAAAGGCTCTTCAATCATACGATTTAGTACACTAAAGACTTCCTCTTTGTGCCCTTTCTTGATTGCACCGTCCACATCTTTATCATATCCCTGTCTGAGATATACACAATGCTTTAATTCCCGTTTTAGTAAGCTCTCTAATTTATTACCAGCTGTGTCATTATCACTAATAACTATTATCTTATCAAAGAATCGCAACTGTGCAACAAGACTTTCCGTCACAGAAGAACCCATCAAAGCTGCTGCATAATAACCATTTCCTCGTAACTGAATTGCGTCAAACATACCATCAACAAGTACAACGTATCCTGCATTGTACGCTTTTATAAAACCGTCAGGTCCCCAAAATAAATAGTCACCCTTAGGAAACAGACTTTTCGCAGAGTAACTATAGTAAGGTGTAGAGAAATCACCAGTTTCGTGTGCCTGCAAGTATATCGTAGGATTAAAACCACCAATACCCTTTACAGTGTTATCCATGCCCTTTATAGGGAAAATCAAATAATTAGACCATGTGGATTCTCCACTATAATAGAATCCGCAGGAATCCTGCATAGCCAAAGGTCCTGCCATATTGGCAACATAATCATCATTAGGTATAAATAAAGCTTGCTCGTCTATTAGATACTGCGTAGGTATATTACGCAACTTCTCTGCTATAAGCGAAATATAATTCAATTGACTCTCTCTTCCACGTGACATTGCAGCTTTATATAATTGCTCCCATGCTTCGTTAATTTTCATTAAGCTACTCCTATAATCTTTACAGCAGATCCCACACTTTTTGTTCTATACTGATAAAACTTACAAGGTATAGTAGCTGATTCTCCAAACAGAGCATTTATTGTTACATTGCCTAAATCCTCGCAAGAACACTTATGCTTAATTGCTTTGATAGTAATGTTATCATCTTTTACCTTGTAGTACTTTGGCGCCATCAATACCATAGGTACCGATAACTCTTGCTGCTTTGCTAACTGTGTTATGATAGCATAGCACTTCTTTCCAAACTCTGATACAAAATCTTCCTCAGAATTAAGAAAAACTGCCAAATCTGATGTGTTATAGAATACGCGATAATCATCTGTTTCTTTTACTGTATAAGCTCTAGGCTTACCGTTTTGCATAACCACTGCATCCATGAAGTATCCTAACTCGTGCAACCGTTCTGGACTAACGCTAGCATCCTTTCTGTATAAACTTATATCTTCATCGTTATATGAGTGGATATCCTGCGAAAGAAAACTCTCAAAATCAACAATATCATCACCCGCAACGCGTAACTTATCAAACATCTGATTAAACAACAGGAGCATTCTCTCATAAATTGCGTATTCTTCCTGGTTATAAGTATCTACTTCATCAGCAACATAATTCTCAAGAAATGATGAAGTTTTAGCCTGTTGATTATAGCCAATCAACTTTTCCAAGTATGTACGCTTACTCATCTTAGAAGCCACTTTGCTATAGTGAGTATCTAAATCAGACCAAACCTTAAAAATATAATCAATCTTTTTCATCTTTTTCTCTCCTTAAATTCTGTACATATTTCAAATGCTGTTTCCTATTTCGCTCTGAGTGTGCTTCAATGATACTTAGGGCACTCCGCACCCTTTGTATATCCCACATAACAGGGGCATTATAGTTCAACTTAAAAATATTCATCACATTACTTTCATTCAAACAAGGCATTAGAAGTTTATTCTCAGTTGAACGAACATCTTCTGTTTTTCCAACACTGTAATTAAAAAGTATTAGCTGATATGGATTACTTAGCGCATTTTGTGGCGTAATTATCCGAAAAGGTTTCAATTGATCCGCCAAAGCAATAAAATGCTTACTATGTTGATCATAAACATCAAATGAACCACCAGCTTTCTTTCTGATTGTACATTTATCAGTTATCTTTTTATCACCCCCGTATGACTTACATTCAAAAGCAAAAATCTTCTGTGGAGTAAAAACTGTTAAATCTAATTCCGTAAAATAACCAGAGTCTGGGTGATTTACATCCTTAAGAATTAACCCTTTTGAATAAAACCAACCGTATTTAGTCAAATTGTATTTTGTTAAATAATCCAGTATTAAACACTCGAGAACAGCCTCGCAAATCTCACCATGTACATGCGTCAAGAAATGTATATCCTTTTTATGTGTAGCAGATTCCAGCATACACCTTGTTACTGCTAATGTTTTTTGAATTCCCTGCGTCCTATAAAGATTTAATATTTCTTTATTCGTTTTTTCTTTATAATCCATGACATCACCTCAAAAATAGGAGTACCTTGTTACAGGTACTCCTACTAAAACTAGATAATTTGCATTTCATCACTCAATCTGTCGTAGTAATAAACATTATCAGACAGATAAATCTCCTCAGCTACGAAAAGGGAATTAGTCTCTTTCACTAGCGCTTTAATTTCATCTATATCTATATCCTCTTTCGAAGCCTTAAGAGCTAAGATTTCTTGAGTACTGCTAGGTATTAGAACTAAATCCGTATCATGCTCCTTTGCATACACTTTTAATTCATCAGAAACAAGTGCAATAGCTCCGTATGCTCCAGTTGATGCTATGCGCAATAGCATTTCATCCTGAAAAGGAAAGCTCTCCTTGTATCTTTCTTCCAAAAATTGTTGCAATGGCATAATAGAAAACTTGATTTTACTCAAAGCTTTTTCTAATAGCTGCTCAAACGAGAAATCGTATAATTCACAGAGATCATTAGTAATAATTACGGAGAATTCTGAATCAGAAAAGCGTAAAATTACTGATAAATCTAAAACATCTTTATGAGGGACTTTTTCTAATAGCTCTGCATTCTTTGCAGTGTTGATTAGTTGTGCCTCCAGATTTCCTATTGAAAATAGCTTTTCGAAATCCAATTGCGGCATAGATCTTATACAATTTTTTACATAAGCTACAAAGTCTGCAAATGAGACAACATTTTCAAAGAAAACTTGCACAGGCAAAGTAAATCCTAGTCCATCACCCTGCGGGACAGCAGCAATTGTTTCACTACAATCATTGACATGTCCGCGCTTGTCAAACCGAAACGTATATTCTTTACAATTACGTTCACACAGTTTAATGCAGATCTCTCGATAATCCTCATAAGTAAGCCAATCATATGGATTTATGCGTCTCTGTGAAACATCTTTCTCTGTTACAATCACAGGAAATACTCGCAAGAGCGTTAATCCATATTGATCTTCAAACATGCTCTCAAGATCCTCCAGACTATCTGGTTTCTCTTGCGAGATATCTTTGACATTCATCAAGAGTTCTCCATCTACTTTTAAGATGATACATGCAAAGCTCTCTCCCTCTTTTAATACTGTTTTGTCACACTGAACTGGTCTTTTTCTCATTTTATTAACCACCTTTCTGGCTAGAAAGCCAGCATGATCGTATTAAAAGAGTCCCATTTTATCGAAATTATCTGATGTATCGTTAAAGATTCTTACAATATCGTAATCGCTTAAACCCCAACTTGAAAAATCTGGTCGTTTTAAGGCAGGACATCCTGCAAGCATTCCCTGTACTTTTTCTAAATTGCCACATGACCAGCTTTCTAAATCCAACTGCTTCAAGTTATGACACCCGCATGCAAATTTAGAAACGCTTCTTATATTAGGCGCATACCAATTCTTTACATTGAGTTCAATTAAAGCATAACAATGTGAAACAAATAATGCAGCTGATTCACATTTTGGTAGCTGCCAATTCTCACAATTCAGTTTTTCTAAATTTTTGCACTGCCAGAACATTAGATCAACATTTTCAGCTTTACTCATATCCCAATTATGTAGATCAAGCTCTTTCAGTGAATTTGCTCCATCAAACATTAAAGTAAAACTCTTACCGGATGCGACATTCATTGTTTCAATACCAACAATCATCTTAAGGTTCGGACATCTTGCAAACATTTCATCGAATACAATAATTTCACTTGTATCTGAACCAGAAATATCAATCATTTCTCCCTTAAAACCAATAAATAGCCCATTAGCATCTTTCAATCCCTTGGGAATTATGGTTTTTCCCGTAGTTCCTATGTATGTGATTGAGTCTTTTGTTGCCACGGTATCAATTGAATATTCATTTTCGTCGTACTCAAAATCACCTAAATTGCCTGAATATCTAATCATCTTGTCCTCCTAAAATAAATCCATTTTCTTAGATTCTGTAACTGGTTTTACTTTACCTGCGATGCCGCACTTTACTGCTACAGCTAATGCATCCTCTGCGGAACCCATTCTATTATGAATAACAGGAAACACCCTTGTAACTCCCATATACACTTCCTGATCCACTGGGTAATAATCCTTGCCCCAGTGTAATTGTGGAAAATATATCTCCAGCAATCTTTGATCTAAGTCTAAGAGCTGTAACACTTGATATGTTGCAAAAATATTTCGCTGTCCATATCCATTAAAATAGATGTAAAAAGCTTTGTACATTCTGCAGCTTAATAACCAAACTGGTATCTCTCCTTGCTGCTTCCAAAGTTCATATTCCTTAGCAAACATATCGCTAAAATAATCAAGCTGCTGCTTAACAATATCCTTTATTGAATGATTGTCAGGATCCAAAGTATCTGCTAAAAGAATAACAGACTCCCTGGCTAACTCACGCAAGGGGGTCTGCTTGTATTCATCAAAACCGGCTATGACAGAATCAATAGTTTTTATCATCATCCGTTCATTCATTTGTTCATTCTCCTGTTTATTTCATTTACTCGTGAAACTATAAGCAATAAAGGTTCTTCTGCCACACCGACAGAAGAACCTTCCTCTATACAACAATTGGCAATATCTTTAACAAGTTCACAGTATGCCTGCTTAAAATTTAATAACTCATTATAATATTGCTCAGTTATAGTAATCTCCTTATTAAAATTATTCATTTGCTTCATCTTAAATCCTCCACAATGTATTCTGGAAAATTATAGATCTTGTATCGTTTTGTTGCATTTATATTCTTTGACCTATCAGATTTCAAGGTTTCTAACTCTGAAGCCGCTACTTCATAAAATTCAATTCTGAAGTATGTATCTGCAGAAAAATCCACTAAGCTGTCTGTTATAAGGTTTCCGGAAAAGACTACAGTGATTTCGATAATTCCGTTCACTATTTTTGAGCTGATCACGCAATCATTTTGCATTTTATTAAGGAGATCATTTTTTAACTCATATTGAGTTTTCTGTTCTACGTAGTCATCAAATAGATACCCTTCTTGCTCCGTAACAGTAACACCTATTGCTGTATTACTTTCCGGAACATACATTGTAGTATCTCCCTCACTATACTTTATGAACCTCTCGTTATATTTGTCTTCCAAGTAGGAACACTCTTTAGTTTGCTCATCCTCCGAATTAAACATTTTTAAGGGTCCATTTCGCAGATAAGCTACTAAAGCAAAGATAGCACCAAAAGCAAGAATTATAGCTAATGAACTTATAATGGTTTTTGCTTTACCGCTCATATAACACCTCCTAGATCCAGATCTTGAACACTGTTTATAAAAGCTGCATCTGATTCCAGCGGTGTTCTGTTCACATCATAATCTAATCCAAGCTTTTTAGCATAGCGAACATACATATAATTTCCAAGTAAAAAAGCTGGTGACATTGAACTATCATTCCTGTATTGCACATTAATATAGGAATCCCCGATAAAAGACTCTTTTTCATCATGTGTTATATTTTGAATTATTCTAATTCCTTTATAACCAGTCTTTACAATATCCGGCTCTAACTTGCTTACCAGAGTAATCAAGTATTCGAGTTCATCATCAACTTTTACATTCAATAATGAATATTGAACCATATTCTTATCCGCACAGTATAATGTGTAAATACTCTTATTATCAGGCGTGTCCACCTTAGATACATTTAGTGTAAATACAGGTGGCATAGGATAAAAATCATTAATTGTATTTCCAAAATCAATTTGTTCTATTTTGTCCTGATGCATCTCATAATTTACATGTACCTGATTTTCCAAATCTTCATCAGTTTTTTTGTAATAATAACCAAAATTAAAATCCATTCGCAAAGGCGTCCAGTCATCAATCAGTATCTGGCTAAACTGGTTCAATATCCAGATATCCTTTAATACTTTCTTGTGTATACGAAATACCGGTTCATCATGTCTGACATAGTACACACTTATGTCATCCTCATCGTACCCAAGATCTCTGAACTGCTTAAGTATTGCGAGAGTAGTCAAGCATACAATTTCACTAGTTCCAGACTGTACTGGGGCATTCAGAGCATCATTCAATAAATCCGTTGGATTGTACTTATTACTAATACCCTCCAGATGCCCAAAGTAACTTTCTACGTATAAAGGCAACCCAATATCAATTCGATCCTTTATACGTTTTTCGTATTCAACATATTTAGGACATCTGTAAATGAAATCCACCATCTTTTTAATAAAAGGTTGCTCGGAAGCAACTACTGAATTTCTCGTGCCATATACAGTAGCTAAGGTTAAACGCTTGTATAACTGCCGCTCCTCCTTAAACCGATCCAAATCAAACGTAACACCCTCTGATGCTGCAACCATACGAGCAAGCGCCTCGTACTTATCATCATAAGCATTCATGATTTTATCGTTCTCCAAGCTGCGTAAGAATAGGTTATACGCAATTCGGAAATCCGATTGCCCAAAATCTCCCCATGCCAGAAAATAATCATTATCAACAGAAATACAATCATTATAAGATTTTGGGATAGCAATAATATCCTCTTCCTTATAATTGTATCTCATATTTTTCTGTTGATTTACATGGAATACTAATTTTGACAACTCGATGCCATCACAATTAACTCCTGCTTTCTGTGTATTTCTGGTAGTGTAACCTCTTATTTTTCCGTTTCTGGAAATAAGAGATCTTAGCTGCATATATTTTTCAATGAAATATACAGCATGTCCATTTTGTAACAGTTTTTCTAATACTTTTTTACTATCCAGTGAATAATCTGCACTCTTTTTAGTAATAAAGTATCTTTCGGGGCAATTCTCATATTCCATCAAAAACCGGATTACTACTGACTTTTCAAGATAGCTATAATCGCCACAGCTCTTATATAGCATATAATCGGTCAAATCCTTACGCAAAGTATCCACTAAGCAATCTTCATAAGCTAAGGTCTTGATCATCTTATCACGATCATACACAATATAATTACGTTGGTTTAACTCTCTCTCATACTCATCAAAAGAGAAATTTACATAATCCTCTCTACGTAATTTATACATTCCCAACCTCCATCAACTATTAAATTTGTCAGCTTTGTATAATTCTGTAAAACCACACTCGCTACAAATAACACTTATAAATTCAGAAGCACTGGCTGAATAATTTCTACTAAAAACTCCTGCTTGATTCACAAAAGATGTGCTGTCGTATCTGGAGCATCCACATTTAGGGCAATGCCATCTACGAGAAACAACTTTCTCAGCTGCTGTGGTTTCTTTTTTCTCTTTTGGTACCTCAATAGTTTCACCTGCAAATTGATGCATGCTAAACATGGGATCACCTCCTAACATAAAATTGGGTGGCTGCTTTTACACAACCATCCAATATTACAGAATTTCATCCTGTAAACGCATCTTTTTGAATTTAACACACTTCGGCATATCACCTACAGGCACTCTAGTAAACAAAACTCCTAGCTGTTTACTAACAGTATCTGGGAAATCATCAGCAGCCTTTATTTGTGTCAACTCGCGAGACTGAGCACCATCAATAATTACCCAGTTTACACCATTGAACAGATCTTTCATATCTTCGACAGCTGACATGAAAACAAAATATCCCATATTCACATCAGAACAATCCTGCATAAACTGCTTCAGTTTCTCAACATTCACAACCTTTGAATCTCTACCAAGTCCCATCATACGGTCGGCACCTAAGATCCAAGTAAAGATGTAAGGCATATGCTTAACTTCAATCATGCAATCAGGACACTTATAAGTAGTAACTATGGAATCAATCGCTATTGCCACCTGTTTCAAACTCTGCTTATAACGTTCTTCTTTATTTGCATTTGCAAATCCAAACATTTTTATAAGCTGAGCATCATTACCCAATAAATACATACCTGCTTTGAAGCGTTGTCTATTCAACTCTGTGTCCTGCTCTGATCCTTTTACAAATTCACGATAAAAAGCATCATCATTGCCATCAGACTGCATTGGTGCGCTAAAGACTAATGAATCAATAGCTAAACATAGCTTTCTTCTCGCTACTAATGTGAATGATAGATTTAATACATCATTATCGAAAAATCGTTTTTCTGAATAAAAACCGGCAGTCGCCAAAGATGATGCATCACATTTGTCTTGGAACATCTTGTCCAAATTGATAATCAAATTCTGCGTATTAGAAAAAAGCTCGATATTGCTTCTCAACATTTTAAAGTATCTTTCTTGATTAGCAGGACTCGGTGTTAACACAACTATGTTTGTCTCTCCCAGAGTTGTAGAAAAGTTAAGCTTTACTATCTGCTCCGGATCATCGGTAACATATGAGGGTTCTCCTAGCAAGACACGATTACTAGTTTGCTTAAAACGTTGCAAGTATTCCTTGTATTTATCCTCAGGTGTTAAATCTGTGGCATCGTAAAAGGATAATACTTGTCTGAATGGTGTTTGATGACATACCGAAATAACATCTTGCCCAATAGCGATACGCTGATCATCCGGCATATAAGGAACTCTTACGTTCACATTATTTGCTCTTGGATTACCTTCAATGTTGTTATTGATAATCAACCGCCCTACCTTACCATAGTTATTTTTTGCTGCATCATTATTCAAAATAAGCTCCGAAACGCTAGAGGTACATCCTACTGCTGCACGAATCTTGATATTACTAAGTACATCCTTAGGGATATCAGATCCAATCTCCTGTGAAGCTAATAATAAATGAAATCCCGTGTTTCGTCCCAGCTTTGCAAAGCTATACAAAATACGCATAATTTCATTAGATTTCTTTCCAGCTTTCTTAAGCATGGTCTGAAACTCATCAATAACGATAACATGCCTTGGTATGCACAAACCTGTCTTTTTTCTAAAGTCGGAAATGTTCTTTACATCATTGTCAACATAGATGTTGTTCCATAGCGACATCTCTCTTTCGAGGTCTGCCAACACAGAAATTATATAATCTGCATCATCAGTAGCCGCAATACTCTTAATATGTGGCATAGGCGTCTGTACTGCATAAGACTTAAACTCTACAATCTTTGCATCGCAAAGTACAAGCTGCACTTCCCATGGAGCATACTCCAAGCAAAAGCCATAAATTATAGAGTTCAGTGTAACAGATTTACCCTGTCCAGTAGCACCTGCAAGCACCATATGAACATCGGTGCCTGCAAACTGCTGTTTGCACAATTTTGATGAATTTCCATCAACATATCCGCAACGTAAAGTTAAGCCTTTTGCAGAGTTTCCAAACCAAATATCAGAGTACAAACCCTTAAATGGCTTATCTACCACAAATTCGTACTCTGGTTCGAAATCCCCTTTAGCTAAGTATTTTGGTGCTTTCGGAATTTTTACTGTGTATGGATACTGCCTAGCTGCTTCTGCCTCAATCTTAGGGAATGCTTTTGTAAGATAATCACTCTCAAGGTATCCAGGCTTTCTGCTTAGATAATCCTGCAAGTATAATGAAGTATGCTCTTTAATTTCTTCATTATTCAGTATTATCAAAGTGCATCCCCCCGATGTAGATCACTAAACAGACGAGTGTAATACTGCAAACTCTCCATACTAGAGAAGAATAATGCAATATTCTCTTTCTGCCCTGTTTCGTAGGCAAAAATATCAAATGCCAATCTAAAGATTATGGCGCGTATCTGTTCCTTCTTCTTAATCTTCTCTGGCGGAATCTGTGCAAGTTCATCTTTTGTTACAAGAATAATACGCACTTTTCTTGCTGGCCCTTTGCTTGTATTCTTGATGAAAAGCTCTCTAGCAAAACCTCCGACGAGATTACCATTTTTGTCTAAAAGCTCACAGAACTCCAGCTTCTTATCCGCAGGTTTAATGAATGAAAATCTATCATCACTCTTTACAGGTGTTGCCTGAGTCTTTACTGGCTCTGTGGTTGCACTGGCAACAGGACTCGACTTTTCCTCCACCGTTGCTACAGCTACTGTCTGTGTAGGTGCCTCACTCGCTGATCCAAAGAGATTCATCTTATTTGTATCCTCACTTGATATCTGCTTTTCGGCTGTACTGGAAGCTTCTACTTTCTTATAATTAATACAATCGGTATAATCACTTGTTTCTAAAGCTGTTTTGTATGCATTCAAAACATCAGCAAATGTAACTTCTCTTTCTGTAGCAATCTCATTCAACCATAAACTTACACGAAGATAAATAGGAATTAAGACACTTCCGTAAGTAAAGTTGAATGCAGACAGCTTACTTCTGCAGATACGATCTTTAATCTTATTCAGCAACTCTTCCTTAGATCGGAACTGATTACGCTCAATCATAATATCCAAGTCTTCAGTCATTGCAAACACATTGATAAGATCAAAATGATTCACTGGCTTCTTTGCAGCAATCTCATAATACATAAACAGATCTTCCCATTCATCAGAAATAGGGAAAGGATCTTCCAGATTGTCTTCTTCCTTTATAGACTCTTTCAAAGAAAAATAAGTATTCTTTGTATCCATAGGAATATCTTTCGTTGTAGAGAAAGTTCCATTTTCATACTTAATTCCAGCAACCTTAATAGTGCCGTTAGTCATATAACTGCGAACCAAATCTACTAATGAGAAATTCTCATAGGACATAATCTTATCCGGTCCCTGCTTTGTTGTGTTCACAAGCAGCTTACCTGTACACAAGCCAACAGGAGCAGTAATTGTACGTGTTCCGAAATTATGATTCTTGAGGTATTCACGATCTTTGAACTCTGCCGGTTCATAAAAAGCACATTTAGCTTCCACATCGCAACCATCAATCTGCTGTAATTTGTAATTTGAGATATTGCCCATATAAGTCTTAACCTTATTATCGCCAAGACTAAAAATCAGGCTGTACTTGTCGATAACAATACTTGTAGGCTTTCTCTTACCCCAACGTGCTAACTGGATGATAGCCTGTACATAAGCTACATATCCGACTGACAAAGAAGCATCACGCAAGTAGCTAACAAGATCTTCCAAGGCATTACTTCTGCTTGCTCCAGAAGAAGTAAAAGAAGTGATACCTGCACTAACCATATCTTTCTCGATTGCGTTCATACGGAACTGATAATCTGATACTTCAGTATCACGGATCAGATCTTCCATTTCATCCTCAGCTTCTGGTGCAAAGATAGGAACATTGAGATTATGATACCAATGCTTCACGTATAATAACTTTGCTAATTCTTCCAGATATGTCTGCGAAATCTTATCAACGTTTGGATTGGATGGTGACACATCAATATCACCGATAGCTGTACTCTTCATATTGAACTGAACCCACTCAATCAAAGCCTTATAAAACTTCTCTTCATTTGGGTATAATTCAAAAGTATTATTAGACCCACGACCTTCAACATCTTCGTATAATGATGCAGGGAATCGTGAATCTGTCTTGTATTCCGACATATCTTCCAACTCATAAGCACCATAAGGCGTGCACAAATCTTTCTTAGCCGGGAGAAAATCTTTCAACTGTGCATTCTCATCCATTAACAAATTGCGATTAGGCAATTTAATAAACAATGGATCTTCTGGACTGTTCTGATACAATGTAACGTTTTCTTCTGTGGTTAACTCACTGAACGGCCAACTCTCTTTAATATTCAGAGAAGAAACTCGTGCCTGTGTTGCACCAAAATAAGTAGGACTGAACATAGCTGGTCCGATGTTTGTAGGCATAGTATCTTCTTCTGTCGAAGCAAGATAGTCTACGTAATCCATTACAAAATATACAGCACAGTGTGCATCAGCTTCTTGCATACCACACTGCAATAACTTATCAGTAATCTTTTTATTGTAAGCATCTGGCAATTCTCTAACATTGAGACTCTGCTGAACCTTTGTTATCAAATTGTATACAACAGTTACATCCTGACATTCTTCCGAGTTAATGATATTTGCTAAAACAATATACAGTTTATTGCTTGAATCAAGAACTGCAAGCTGCATCTCTGCTTCAGAAGCAAACTGTTGAATTGCGCTTGCTTCATGAATAATTGTTTCAATACCAAACACATCATTTGTTTTAGTATTCTTCAAACCGACGACTATAGGCACAGAATTCCCGTTACCATCAAGTCTACTTACATAAAATACCATTTAGTGATAACCTCCTTAATAATAAAGCAAGGGAACGCAAATTGCGCTCCCTTGAATTTTTATCTATTTATTAAAAACCTGCATAGCTTTCTACGGCTATGCAAGCCAGTTTTCTACATTCTGACAGCGTCAGCGTCGATACCCTGCTTCTTGTAGGAAGTATCTCTTGCTGCAACTGATCCCATATCAGCCTTCTCAAGATACTCAGCGATCTCCTGAATACCCTTACCATCATCACAGAAACCACGGAAAGACTCGAGATTTGTGTTGTACATATCCTGGAATTTCCGGCAAGCATCAAGAGCCTGTGTAACAATGGCATTACCGCCAGCGGCTTCCTCTTCCTTCAAAGTCTGTGCGAGTGTTGTGAATGTGGCAAGCACATCCTCATTGAAAACCTTCTTAAATGATCCAATAGAATCATCAATAAGCTGTGGATTAAGTTCCATGCTATCGTCCTCCTTTCCGTTAATTTAATGCTTCATTAAGCTTAGAGTACTGCTCGTGTACACGACCAAGTACTGCAACCAGATCTGTCGCTGCCTGCAACAGTGCGGCTGTACCTTCAGCAAAAGACTTACCGCTGTTAATAAACTTCTGTGAACCAGAAGCTTCGGTCATCTCCTCGATATTATCCATACCCTTGCGGATGGAAGGCACTGTATTGCCCTCAAGCTCTTCGATAGATGCCTTGATCTTTGGAATAAACTCCGGATTAAGCTGCTGTACCATAGTTTATTTCCCCCTTTCATTATTTATACTTTTTAATATAATTAAGGATTAAAAATAAAGGTTTTTAATCCTTATGTTTAATTAAGTTTTCACTAACGAATTCTTTAGCCCTCTTAAGTAAACTTCCGTCCTGTAATAAATAAATACCTTCAGAACTTTCTACAAGTTCTTCTGCTAAGTCTCCCATCTCATAAAAAACATCTTTTTTGATAAACAGATGGACAAAAATACCAAGTGGGCCACCTAATCGATATAACTGTTGCATATTCAAGTCGCTCAAAACACGATTTTCTGGGTTCTGATAAAATACAAATTCGTAAGACTCAGTTAATGAATCTGATTCCACCATAGCTTGATTGTATGCAGCGATATTATCATAATCTTGCCGAATCGCAGCGACGCGAGTATTAATACTCGCAACTAAATCATCTATGGTCTCTTTTATTTTCTCTTTATCACCTATTATCCTAAATAAACTATTTATAGCCTCATCATTATCTGGATTGTTAGGCTTGAAAGGCAGATAATCAATACCTAAGTCTTGTGTGTCAATTATTGTACAATTCATATTATGTGGACTGAGCTTTATTCTAAGCTGTAATAGGATCAATCGAATAAAATTCGAGACATCCTTACTGTCATTATAAAGAAAAAGCATACCAGCCTGTAAATGTGTAAAATAAGTTGGTTTCGACTTTTTTATATCAACAATGAACTGTGGATTAAAGATAGGACTTGTTCCTATCTTTTGCAAATCCAAATATTCACTTTGTACATTACCCGCTATTGCATGCAATTGATGCTCTAATTCCTGCAATTCATTCTGCGCCTCGTTAAGACTATGCTGTAGAGAATCCTTCTCATCTTTCAGTTGCTCCAAACGCTTATTATTTATTTTAATGGCATTACTATATCTCGACTGTAAATCTGTATCATCAAAAGTAAATGATTGCATTGCAGACATAGTTGCAGAATCTTTTCTTCGCTTAAGAGAATCCAATTCCTCCTGTGCTTGTAACAATTGCGCATCATATTGTTCCTGCGTTTCTTGCAATAAAGCTTGCTGCTGCTCTAATGCTTTATTACGTAAAGACTCATCAATCAATTTCAAATTATCCTTAACTGTTTTCTGTGCAATTAAGGCTGAAAAAATTCTATAGTGTTTGTTAACATTATAAAATAGTAAAACTCCTAGAAATAAAACATAGAACGGAAATAAAAATTTTCCGGCAACCGCCACAAGAACAACAAGTAAAATAGATAAAATACCAAAAGAAACTTTAGTGGTCTTTTCATTTTTCTCTAAAGAGGGTATACGTACAAGCTGCAAAATTTTATCTATTAACTTATCAACCCAAGAGCCGCTTCCCATATGCTCTATCATACGACTTTGTTTGTTAAAGTATTTGATAACCTCTTCTATCTCTTCAGAGGACATTGCAATTTCCTGTGTCTCAAACTGGCCTTCTAGCTCATTTTGAAAACGAGGACTTATAGTTTTAGTTAATTGCTCTTGTAATACTGCTAGTGATGCTCTGACCTCAGCTGTAATAGCTTGTTCATCAGAGTATTGTGATGCGATATCCATACCCTTGATACGATCAATTTCATTATCGTATTCTTGTTGCGTCTGTGATATCTGATGTTGTAGAGACTGTATTTCATTATTCACATCAGCAACGCTCTGCTGCACAAACTCCTGTTGCGCTGTGTCTTTTTCTTGCCGCAGATTTAGCTGAAATGTTGATTCAGCTTTATCCACAGCTCTTCTTATTTCTCTCTGGTCTTCTTCATTCCGACTAAGATTACGCTTTATTCCTACAATATCTTTACGTACACGATCAATTGATTTCTTAATCTCATTATATGTACTCATTAGCACATTAACTTAGGTGCAAAATACTTGAACACCAAGTACGAAGTGTACACATCATAAGCAGCATTATGATATGACAACTCAGGATCCAAATTACACGTTATAGCAAGCTTGGCAAATGCTTTCTGAATATCCTCCTTACTATATGGCAATCTTTCAACGATCTGGTATAACTTATGACCACCTCTACCAGGGAAAATCATTCTCATTCCCTGAAGCAAGCAAGCATTAGATTTGCCCGGAACCTTAATAAATTTTGGTAAATCCTTGCCGAAATCGAAAGGTTCTAATCCATTGTTTACCAGTGTCTGATTTACCAAACGTTTATCAAACTCAATGTTATATGAAACCCAACACAAATCCGAATACTGTTCTAAGATTTTGAGCATCTCAAAGAAATTATCCTCAAAAGTTTTACCGTCAGAAAGCTTTTTAAGAATCTCTTTGGAAATACCATGCACCTTCAAAGCTCCCGGATCAATTGTCTGCTGTGTATCACAATAAAAATTAAAAAACTTCTTTAATGCGAACTTCTCATCAAACAATAATCCTGAAAACTGAATAACTTCATCTTTATTAGTCATTCCGGTTGACTCTACATCAAATAAAAAATAATTCATATTAATACCGTCCTTTTACATATTTCGTACCATTAGAACAAGTCTGATCAATAGTCAAATATAAACCATCTTCCAACGGAATCTTAATACATTTAAGGGTAGGGAACATTGAAACATAATCCCCGATGTGCACCCCTATCTCTTTCAACAGCTCACTGTAGGTTATATTATTTGCTAAAGCAATATCCAGAAGATTTGTGTACAGAGCTGTATCTTCAAGACCAACAACCGCTAAGTATTCCAAATTTTTACAAGCAAACTTCAAGTTTGCTGTTTTTCCATATAATACTGCTGTAATAGCTTTCTGGCAGATTCGAGTAAACTCAGCTGCTGTTATATCTACATCAGCAACGCACACATTATTGTATACGCAAGCTTCTCTGACTGATGATTTCAAGTACCGCAACTCACCTTTTGCTTCACTTAAAGCAGTAAAGACTGTAGCAGGTGACACTCTTAACTGTCTCAGATAATTCAAATGTTTTGAAAACTCAAAAGAGTTTTCACCAATATCAATAATTGTGTGACAACAATTACTGAAGTGCGCATAGCACAAATCAAAAATCAGCTGTTTGTCTCTAGCTAAAGATTTTACCTTACTTGGACGTATCAACTGAGCCGCCTCTTTTTCACCAACAAGAGCCTTATATTTCTCATAAGACTCGTTATCATAGACAGCTTTAGCTCGTAACTGCGCTATCTCCTTTGCAGAAAAGTTGCTTACCCGATTATAGCCTAAGAAGTTATAGCATGCTTCCTCAACAGTACGCTTTGTTTCATTTGCAAACTTAAAAACTTCATCCCCCATCGGTGTTGAAATAATGCCATCAAAAGTACCATGTATCTCATAGTAATTTTGAACTAATCTTCTTTGTAAATAACTAGGAGTTTCCATAAAGTATCACCTCATTCATTGTAATTTTGTTTCTAGCTAATTGCAGTAACAGACTTCTTACATCTACATCAGCATCAACTTTTACAGCCTGATAATAGCTATACACTAATAAAGCTAATGCAGTATCTGATTCCGTAACATGCTTTACATGTTTATAGCGATGCAATAAGCTTTCCATGGTTTGTGTTGCTACATTTAATTTATATAAATCCGCAAATGTTTGTAATACCTTGGTATCCGATAATAGCAATGACAATGATGTACCTGACATAACAAGAGGCTCAAACACATTTCCCTTAAAATAGCTGTATAATCTACCAGTAGGGTCATCCTCTCTGTAATAAGATGCAATATAAGGCTGCATCTCTTCACATAAAATAAGCTCATGTAAAGAGTACTCTGACAATTTCTGCAAATTGACCTGTACTTCTTTTAGGAGCTCCTGATAAGTGGATGTTTTAGTAAATTTTGCAATAATAGCGGCTCTATTAACATTCTCCATGGAGAATGTTAAATTGCTTATACTATCATTAAGAAAATTACTTACTGCTATTTTAGATTTTGCGGTTAAGCCTTTATAAAATGCTCTATGTCTGTATAACTGCATCTGATTAACATCATCCGTTAACCCATCAATTAAATTAAAAAGAATGCAATCTTCTGCAGTATTAAAAAAATTAACTGCGTATTCACTCATTCTGTACCTCCATAAGAAGCTCACAATCTGAAATGATACTGTACAACAACTCTGTTGTGATAGATCCATCAACTGGTAAAGCACCAATCCGTGAAAGAATACCTCTTTCTTTATCTACTTCATAAAATAAGGAATCTATATTGACATAACCATTCAGAACTTCTAATTCTTTTTCAATTTTCTTTCTCTCCTCTTCAGAAGAAATCTTACTTGCCATCCCTGCAAGATTTGTAAGTAATTCCTCGAAATCTGCTACAGAATAACAAGCTTTATAGCCAGGAATTACTTCAGAAGCTGAACTTCTGACATATACTTTTCGACTCTTAGAAGGAAAATCTTCTAAATCTGGACGCATCATACCAACCACGACACGATAAAGAAACTCAGGTGTAAACCTCATAAAACGTTTAAGATTCAAAGCCTGACAAATCTCTTTATGCGTAAGCATATAACAGCGTAACTTATTATTTACTACTACTTCACGACTGTTACTCACTGCTGTCTGCATAAGACGTGTATGCATAAAGAGCGTGTTGTCTGGATCATCCATTAATGGGTTATATACATAATCGTACTGAATAATGACTGGGACGAAAGCACGCATTGTGTTGTAAAAAGGAACTTTCTTATAACATCTATTTACTATTCTGCGCATAAGTTTATTATAAATAAACTTATAATAATTGCTATAAGACTGCTTCCGGAACTCTGTCAATAAAGGAACTAATGAATGATAAGGCACTCTGTCATCCCCAATCCGCAAATCCTGATTTTTCTGATTAGTAGTAATCATTGTACGTGCAATCTTGTATAACACACTTTCAATGATAACAAGTCCCATTTCACTGTCTACATCAACTCGCATATAAGAAGCATTAAAATTAAACTCACTGGTGTATGTACCCAATGTTCGTTTTATAACAGCTTCTGTTAGCTTTGGTAACACATCAGCAGTAACATAAATCTTCTCTGCCATAGATAAAGTCTTACCATTGCTGTCAATCTTCTTTTCACGTATAAAAAACTCCAGTTGCGTTCCAACAAGCTCGGCATATACCGTTTTTGATCTGAACATAAAGTATCTACCGTCAACGACTAATGCCATTTCTGCTGTATTAAAACTTTTCAATGCCACAGAAATAGCATTTTTTATGTATAAATCATCTCGTACTGATGTCATTGTACACCTCCGTAATTGAATTTCGTTGTAACTTCTGTAAAAGCCTTTTCATCGCTACCCCGGAATAATGGTAACAAGCTACTTACTAATCTTGTACTGGTTGCGTATGAACTAATTCTCGTTTTGTACAATAATAAATCATAATGCAAGATATTCTCTTCTAATTTAGTAATTAACTGCTTGCACTGTAGTAACATTGAACTGTTATCACCGATTGACATTATTGACGCCATTAAAGAAAAAGATTTCTTTTTATCATCCTTTAATTTCCCAATCTCTTCCTGCACATATCTATCAGGAACTTCCTTATCTAAAGACTGCATAATTAATTCTGTAAATTGATTTACAAAATCAATCGCATCTCGTTTACTATAGCTCGGAAGCGATGATTTAAAGAAAACACCATATGAATCTTTATACGAACGATCCCCGCCAGCCCATTCCATCTTAGGAGTCTCAAGATTGTAACCAGCCATTTCCATAATAGTTAACTGAAACTGTTTTAAGACAGTTAGATATCTTTCATATCTACAGCGCATAGTTTGTATCTTGTTCAGCATAGCTAAAGACTTCAGAAAATGCTCCGCATATAATTTCATGTTACTAAAAGAATACATTCTGTAAGGCTCATTGTTTATCTTAATTTCGTGCAAAGCAATGACATCGGATTCATATGCACTTAAATCACAATCAATAGGTGCTGCAAACAAAAACTCATGCAATACCGGAAGACTATCTTCCATAGTAAGTAACATTTTATTATGTAATGTGTTCTCACAGTAAACTGGGGCATAAATGCTCATAGTGGTCTGTGCAACTTTTATCTGCGTAAAAGACACTAAATCAGCTCCCTTATACTCCAGTAAATCTTTCTTATCATCTGAGATAATCAAAAATTTATTCTCAACACCACAAGCAAGGAAATCCATAAAAGTCCCTGTTGAAACTTTATATTCCGTTATGGTATTTAGAACAGCTATGTCCTCCTGAGTGATCAGTAAACGTGGTACATCTTCAGCTTTCAACAACTTACCTTCTAATGAAAAATCTCGAACGAGATTTGCCTGCGAAAGAAGATCGAGTAAACCTTTCATATCAGTGATCAAATGACCAAAACTATGTAAATCATCTGTAGCCAGAATAAAAGATAACGCTTTTGTGTTATTCAAACTATCAACTAATACATATTCAAGATAACAATAACTATAATCTGCAATATTATTCATATGCGAAGCCTCCCATTTTTTATTTAAAAAGTCTTATAGACTTTTACATCTATAAGACCTAGATTATTCAGAATACCACCCTGTTGGCAGATAAGGTTTGGGATCAACCTTATCACCACTAGTGTTGATAAATGTTATATGAGAATGTGGACCAGTTGATTGCCCAGTGGAACCTACCAGGGCTATTTTCTGCCCTGCATTTACATGCGTTCCCACGGCAACCAATAATTCTGAGTTATGCATATACTGTGATGACTTTACACCATCACTCTGATCATCATGTTCAATTTCAATGTAATTGCCTGCTGATGAACTAAATGTACTCACAGTAACCGTTCCTGCTTTAACTGCATATACAGGAGTCCCTATACTCGCAGCGAAATCCATACCACCATGAAAGTTTCTTCCAAACAGTGGAGATCTCGGACCAAAAGGACTTGTCAATGTAGCACTCTCAAGCGGAGCTGTGTAACCAGTAGCTTCATTGTAACGTAAAGAAGGGTTCACTGAACTTGTGCCACCAGTATTGCTATTTACATCATTCTGATCAATTACGCTAGTTTCATTATCATTTATGATATTCTCATGCATAGGACCAGAGAAATCAATATCATTCAAAGCTAATGATTCTCTTTGCGTTACAGGCTTTAGATCATAATTAACAAGCATATAACCATCCACGTTTGTATATGGTTGTGTAATCGAAAGAGAACCGCTACCGGCTCCAAAGATATCATCATTGTTACACCCAGTCACTATACACATTACCATGGCGCACACTAAGATTAATGTCTTTCTTTTCAAGCAAGTACCCCCTCTCAGAAGTCTAAGTATTTTGTTGGATCGACAGCATTTAAGTTTTCGAGGATCTCAAAATGTAAATGTGGTCCAGTACTATTTCCAGTGTTACCAGATAAAGCAATTTTTTCTCCTTGCTTCACTTGTTTACCGACGTATGCATCCAAAGTGTCCAATAAATGTGCGTAGCGCGTATAATAATCTATCCCGCCCTGCTTTCCGTGATAAACAATAATACAGTTACCATATCCACTAGAGGAATGAGACACATTATAAATAGTCCCATCCTCTGCTGCATAAACAGAAGTTCCTTCTGCAACAGCTAGATCCACACCCTTATGCATTCTGCCCCAGCGAGCACCGTATGGACTGGTGAATGTGTAACTAAGCAGTGGTTTTTGAAAATCTATTCCTAAATTTGTAAAGGATAAATTAACCAATTTGCTGTTATCATATGTAACAGCAAATAAATTGCCTTCAGTAGCCTTCACTGATTTAGCTGTCTCTTCCGCAGAAGAGACTACAGAATGTGTTACTTTGTATGAGTCATTGCATGCCGATAATACCATACATGCACAAATAGCACATGCTGCTAATCTTGCATTCCTTAGCATTTGATCAACTCCGTATTTACACCGCTTACCCAAGTAGAAGATCCCGTAGGCATAACAGCAAGCGCTTTACAAAGATTCAATTCATTAATTACGCTTTTAATAGTATTATTTACTATGATCCCGTATACCATCTTGGCTTTAGCCAAACCAAGAACTTCCATACAAGAATCCAAAATGTACTCCTGTTCTTCATCACTTGTGCAGTGCTTGATAAAAGTGAGCTCATCCATCATAGCTGTGTTTGTCACAAAAGGAAATACTGCAGTTTTCTTATATTTTGTGAATAAACTCTGCAATGTGTGTGCAGTTGTTCGCATAAGAATACCAAAATCAATAGCAGGTACAGACTTGTATGCCTGCAAATGTCCAAGAACAGCATTTGCCATTACTGCAAAGGAACCAACATTTCCATCGTATATCTCTGGGACACTTGTACACTCCCATTCAGTTAATGCTAAAGATACATTGGTGACTTCCTGTAACTTTTCAAGACGCTGCATAGAAACTGTGAGTTTACCTTTGAAGAGTTCTAAATCAAAATCACCCTCCCAAGGCTTAATACTGTCAATCAATAGGGACCAACGCCCTTTGTATACCTGTGCCGTAAAGTTTATAAGAACCGGCTTATGTAACAAGTATTTCACTGTGTAGCCACTATCAACAAATGACTTTACGTTGAATAAACGAGCTGGGACAACTATCCCGCAGCAATCTTTCACATAAAAAGTGTAAAAGCCTGAATCAAGCTTAGTCATACCAGAAGATGTATTAGTCACGTATGTCACCTTACTGTATGAATTACCATCAATCAATTTATCCACATGAAGATAATTATCTTCTGTAATGTTCTTACCAAAAGCCTCCATAGACTCAATTACCATCTCTGTTTTCCTCCACGTATTCATAATTTGCCTTATCAAACAACAGGAATAATAAGAAAATAGCATCTAATGCCAAGTATATCCCTATTATGATCCAATTTACTGCCTTGTGTTTGAATAGCAAGTATAAACCAATTTGCAAAATTCTTATAATGCCTAAAGGGAGAATAGGCGTATTCTGATTGAAATATCCTAATCCTCCCATCAAGCCAAAAAACCATGTTATAACAATAGCTAATTGGAAAATACTAAAGCTCCAATGCCAATCTCTATGATACGGAAGTAATAAATTGACCAGTACGATAACCACATAAAACACTTTCATAATCACAGTATTAACCATAATATTAGATTCGTACTTATTCATTTATACCTCCTAATTGTTATAGATTCTGTTCAAAATATCCTCTGCTTCATCCTTACAAGTACTAGCTTGCAGGTCTTGTTCATTAATTTGACCTGTTATAGACGCCGTACCAAAGACACTAGTATCCTCTTTCTGCATAGTTGTCTCATCACTGTATAGCAACCGTTCATCTTTTTCAGACAATGTGTATGCTGAAAAATCGCAAGAAGCTGCTATAGTTATGAGCACTACAAATACAAAAACAGTGATGATCATGCTTTATCACCACTGTCATTATTTGAAGAATTTCTTCGAGAAGATTTTTCAGACTCTCCACCCTTATCCTTGAAGACATTTCCGCCTCCAAAGATAAGACACAAAACCAAAATAGCAATAATGACAATAGTTTTTACTTCCATAAGAACCTCCTTAAAAAATGTTTAAAAATGTTAAATAATCTTCCGGTGTTTCTAAATTTATAGGTGTTTGCTTGCTCTCACTTAAAACTAGAGTGAGTTTATAATCAGCAATATTCTTTACCACCAATAAATTATCTAGGGTTAATTCAAAACTGCCAATACATCTGTATAAACTCTCAAACTTAATATACAACGGAAGTGAAGCTTCACTTTTCTGAAAACGATTATGAAAGTACAGAACTTCCTCTTCTGTTGTGACACCATCTAAAAGAATATGTGGGTATACAGCAGTGGAATGCTCTTCCGGAAGAAAGTCATCTACTTCTTGTAACTCTACATATTCTTCCATATCATCCCACCAATAAATTCAAGTTGCCAGATTCATCCAGAACCAACCTAGAATTGTAATTGCGGTATGCAGAACATAAGTAATCACATTCTGGTTTGGTCATCTTCATAGTATGATACTCCTTATCATCAATAGTAATTGTATCAGTAAGTACTTCACGATAAGGCAATCCAGAGCTCAATGTGTCATAAATAGCCTGTCTGTAAGACAGAAGCATCTTTTTATCAACATCGCGTGACATTGCATAATTCACATCATTGAGCTTAAGCAAATCATGTCGCTGTAACTCTGTTACCTGTGGTAAAATACCAGCAGCCTCTACCTGGATAGCACGTACATGATACTCCTGCATTACTGCATCAATACGATCCGAAAGAATACCCTTCGTATCACAGATTGCTCCAATTGTTACAATCTCATCTGTGTTAATTTCATAAGGTATAACCTCGCCATTAACCTCATCTTCCTTTACACTGATATTATCTGTCTCAGTGGCAACCTTCTTTCTTTCGGAGATAGATGAAATTTTTTCTTCAAAAGCTGATGCTTCTACCATTGTCTCCTCACTCTTGCTTTCTGGAGTATCCTGATAGATAACATCCTTAATATTCACAACTGATTCCTTCATTATTTTAATTCCTCCTCTAATTGATCTGCTTCATTATCATCACCGTGATAATTATTAAAAAGAACCAACTTTGTTAATGCATTCATTAAATTCATGACAGCTAAAGTTCTTATTATTGGTAAAAATCCAAACACAACTGTAATAATTCCAGTACTGAAGTTTGAATAACCATGCGTTAATGTTTTATGCATAATTTTTATGTTACGCGTCACATGCAAGAAACCTATGCCTACTATAATAGTATTTATTACCAAACAAATAAAAATTGCTCTTATTACATAAGTTCCATAATTGAGAGCAATATGTTCTCCCAAAAGGGACACTACAGTATCAGCCGGTAAGAAAAATAAAATGAGTACCAGTGCTAGTATCAAATAAGAGACTAATGTCAAGATGGCATCTACCTGTTCGAAAATAGCAACTTCGTTCCAAAAAGGAATAAACCTGGTGAATCCTATCTGCTGATTATTTGCCTGATAATATAATTTGCATAATCTAGGCTGCGCTATCAAATATTCAATAGCCACCAAGCTTACGATAATTAAATACCATGGAATCTTTTTAGTACCCCTAATAAAGAACACAGTCATTGCAATATACAGTACAATAACAAGCAGTATTAATAACTTGTCTTTATCTGATTTATTCATAGAAGCCTCCTATCTATTCAAACCATTCTCACGTAAGTACTCAGTAAACAACTCAAGCGTTCTTGTTATTGCTGTTAAATCTTCTCTAGACTCAGCATAACCGATAGCACCAATTAAAGCTTCTCTTACTGTTTCTGCAGAGAGATTTCCTACGTATTTCTGTGCTTGTTTAATATCGCTTCTTGCCAGAATATTAGAATCATCATATTCAATAACACCTAATTTCACGGCGATACCGCGAATAATCAACATAAGCTCTTCTGATGCTTCCAATGTGTCAGTACTACCTAAGTCTGAAGTAGCTGAAGTATGAGAACTTTCTTCAGTATCATTGCTGCTCTCATTTGAAAAAGCATCTACTTCTTTATTATCACTTGTGGTTTCATCTACAAACAAATCTGTTGGCACAAACAAATCTGTTGGCTGCTCTTCACTTGGAGCTGTTCCTACTAATCGCTCTTCCTGCAATGCAGAAGATTCCATTTCATCAGACTCTTCTGCATTTGTATCAGGCTCGGCTTCTGCATTTGTATCGGGCTCGGCTTCTGCAAAGGATTCTAAAATCCCCTGTATACTGCCATAATAATTAATAAACTCCTGTGTATAGGAAGTTTTATATTCCAACTGGAGTAACATATTAAGACCTGTAACTGCATTATTGTCAAAAATCTTAAGCAAGAAACTACTATTGCTGACCGTTCCCATATACTGCTTGATAGCATCAATTCTATTTTTCGGAAGACATACGTAAAATCCGCTTAATTCTTCATAGTACTTTCCGCAATCCTCTACGACAAAGCTGTCCTGTAATACTGCATTTTTTGTCAGTATTAAATTCTCTTCTACTTTAAACATTTAAAGCTCCTTTCTTGTTTGTAACAAATTGATAATTGCTAAAATTCCGCGACTGTATGATGGAATCTTAGCAATATTCAAAGATAGAAAATATAAATATTCATAAGAAATACTTTTATATCTTTCTATTACTTTATATAACTGATATTCAGAAAAAGTGGTTAATATCTTGTAATCCTTAGACAGCCTTAACTCTTTATAATTATAAAAAGTTAGCGTACCTTTACTTAGTAATTCATAAATCTCCAAGTAAGCTTTGATATTCTTCTGAAAGAATTCTTTCAGAAACTCAGCAGCATATCTATATCTATAAATCATTTCGATACACTCTTCATACTTTATTTTTGTATCTGCCCCTATTAGAAATAAAAAAACATCTCCTAAACCATATCTGCTTGTTTTTGGAACCACTGCTTTAATAACACTACGATTTACCTGCGGCAGTGATTTCAACGAAAGTACAGCTTGTACAAGATTTCTTGTATAACCCCTTGTCCGGTTATACAAATAATTAACATCTGTCTCACTCAAAGATAGTTCGCGCCGTATATACGCTAACTTCTCTTCCTTAGGGATCTTAAGATTATCAATTATCTTAAAAGAAAGAGAAGCTGATGCCATATCTAACATCAGCTTCTCTCCAGCGCTATAAGTGTGAGCCTGTACAATTGTTACATTCTTATCATAGGAACCTAACGTCTTAATAACGCTGTTATTATTTCCCTCATACACAATAAACCAACCCTTATCAAACATAGGTGGCTGCTTGTATTTACTTACATCACTCTCTTCTGTCTTGCGATGAAGCCGTACTATACTTGAAGGTCTCATCTTGCTGGAGAGCTTTGTAATTACAGAGTTAATTAAATTATTCTCTTCTTCCATCAGCAAATAAATCATAACATCGCCCTCTCAAAATAATGCTCATATTCATCGGAAACGATATCCTTTACCTGTACAATATCATCAGCCGACAAAGTACGTACCTCCACAGTCTTATCTGCTTTAGCCTTATTTGCTAAAAACGTACTCTCCATACGGATAAAATCATTATCCGTTAAAGAGTTATAATCACTTACAATATCTTCAAATGAAACAACTTTATACTGCGATACATCTGAATGTTCATTCAGAGTCTCATTAAAACATTTATCTGCGTATGGTTGTACAAAATTACTCAAGGATGTATGATAATCCACATGTAATACACGTAGTAAATTACTATTATCCTTAAATGCATCAGGATCAAAACCATACTGCATATTTCTGCACACTCTTGCAATAAAGCTCTCACTGTATCTGAGCAAAAATAAAGCGGTTTTCCGTGAGAAAGAAAGGCAACAAGCGTTTAGAAGTATACGTACAAAATCAGCTAATACAAAATTCTCGTACTCTAATCCCAATACATTAGCTCCGGCTATTATAACCGGCATATATTCCGTAAACTTGCTGAATTTTTCTCTATAATCATAGTGAGGGACTGTAGAAAGAAGATCCTGCTCCTCTAATTCTGTATATCTATCCAAATATTCAGGTAAAGACTCATTACCAAGTCTTCGTGGCACAAAACGACCGAATGTAATTTCCATCATCTTAGTTCTGTAGGAACTATCAAGTGAGGTAATCTCTTCTTCACTAAAATCAGATAGATAGTATTCACAATATGACTTTTGCTGAACATCCTCAGCTTCCAGCATAACAAAATTACATAAAGCTTCAAGCAGATCATCAGCTTTCTGGTCTATTAAAGTAGAGTCCGCATCAAATTCAATCAGTGCTGTAATAAAATTGTAGTACTCATTATGCTTAAAATAAGAAGCTGCCGTACGCAAAGCAGATAGATGATTTGCGCTTACATATTGCAAACAATGCCTGCTAAAGACAGGTAACTCTATGTTAATACTCTCCAATACCTTTGCTACCGTGCTCTCAATCATAGATCCATTTGAAGAATCTAATAGTAAGGTTTTAAGATTGTTCTTTTTGCGAATAGCAGAATCTTTAAACAAAACAACTGCAAATTGCTCAGCATAATTACTGATAATCATCTGATCTGTGATTTCATCAAATAATGAAGCCAATTCGCAATCGCATAAGTAACTATGTAATAACTCATAATTTATCTGTTTGATATTTAAGATCTTTGTATTAGCAAATAAATCTTTATAGTTACTAAGGATTCCTACAAATTCTCTATGATGAGCTTTGTAATCCTCTACACTTGCAAGTAATGAATTTCTGTATTTTTTCAAACCTACAATAACCTCGCTGAGGTTATCTTCTTTCTCTCCGTATACATCCTTGTATAAAGAGATCAATTCTTTACTATTTTCCTTGATTTTTGATTCAGGTTCATCTAATAGAGACAAAAATTCGGCTTTATTAAGGTTGTATACAATTTCAGTAAAGCACATACAACTTCTAACACTATCATATTCATCCAGTGTAAGAACTAATGAGTATAATGCTCTATTCTTTTCTGTTAAATAATCCAATGATAATGAAGAAGCCATACATTTTGCCAATTCTTTTGTTGACAAAGATGCTAGCTCTTGCTTATCAGAAGCCAAGTTACTCAGTAACTCATCTGCTAGCTGAGCAGATGATTTTGTAGCTGCAAAACCTATGAGTCTATCACGGAAACATTTAATAGCTTTCCTGTATTCAGGATCATTGGAAACCGTAAAAGCTGTTAATTCTTTATCCTTATTTACAGGAGCTTCCAATGAAATTATATCCTCATTATTAGAGATATCTACAACCGTTTCAATATCACTAAAAATGCTGTAAGCTCCCGGAATGATTCTGGAGATGGCAGTTCCGGTTGCTATTTTTGACAGGTGTTTTAATAATTCATCTGTACCAGTCTTGTAGGCATCATCCAATTTTTTCTTGATTGTCGCATACCAAGTAATTGGTAAAAGATGCGCTTCTTTACAAGAAGAGCACTCCAGTAAACGAGGAATTACCTTAGGTTTATGTGCTGATTCAGAATCGTAAACAACATAGGAAACTATTGCCTCCGGAACTTTTGCTTCCATCCCGCACTTATCACAGCGGAAGAAGTATTGCCCATTCTTTACAAAGACCTGTTTTGCTACAGAGCATTTTTTGTCCTTCAAAGTCTGGATAGCTAACTTATCCTCGCGAAGAAGATAGCTAGTTACCTTTGATCGCTGCTCATTCACTGCTTTTCTTGCGATGGCTATCTCTTTATAACTCTTGATAGCCGCAGAAATACATGTTAATACATAAGGGTATGACTCTGCTTCCATAAGAGCCATCTGTGCTGCTGAACTTAATCTGTCATAAATAGTTTCAATCACTTTATTATAAGTAATTTCATGAAAATCACCATTTTGATTTCCAGTACGAATGACAAGCTCTAGGATATGATCCCACAATACATCTGTCAGCTCATTATCAAGTATAGCCGGAGCTGCAGGTTTATCCCAAGAAATATCAGAACTTGTTACTCCCGCAGCAGAAAGCGTTGCCTTACTTGCTTTTATAGAATCACAAATCTCTATGAAACTATGTATAAAGCTCTCTTTTACCTGTTGTACTGTTGCTGCATCACAAAATTTCTCATCGTCTGAAAGTAGCTGATTCAGCTGATCATAATCATATAAATCTAGATGTGTGTAACCCTTCTTACTCAGAATATCTTTCAAAGAAGTCAATATTTCTTCATCATCTGCGTCAACTTCATCCTCGTCGACGTCAAAACGGTTCAAATCTTCTGGCAGGATACTCATCTGAATATCCTGCCCGATATCTCCATCGCCGTAATCATATTCAAACAAAGAAGACTCCTGCGCATCTGTTGTAGTGGTTTCCTCATCAGTGTCATCCAGCAATGAATCCATATCATCTAGCAATGAATCCTCAGCAGAATCATCCAGTAATGAATCCATATCAGAATCATCTAATAATTCTAAAAGCTGGTCATCTTCTCCGTCGATTGCATAATTATCGATTTGCACTTATTTATCAACTCCTTCTCCCATTTACTTACAGTTTCATGAACTATCTCTATAAATTCATTTGAACTGATTAAAACTTTTCGCAACTCTCCATCGAAACTACGTTCAACACCTCTGCGCTTACCCTCTAAGTATTTATCACTATTAGAAGGACTATCCGCTAGGATAAACGGTGCCGATTTCTTTGCTGTTGTCATTCTTATCTCAAGTATCTGTATTGCTGGCAAATCAGACTCTTGTAAGTATTCCAAGATATCAGAAACTTTATAGGAATCTTTTTGTTCTCGATGAATACTTCCACCTACAAGCTGCTCTATCTGAGAGATAGTAGAACTAGAGATATCTCTAGTTACATCATCAAAGACATCTCTAAAGACATCAATCAGTTTTCTGGAATAGCTTTCTTCATTGGCTATTTTGATAAAACTGTTCTTAGTAGTTCTCTGCCCCTTATAGTACAAAGATCCTGTTATGCAGATATCTAAGGATTTTAATCCCATCAATCGTATATTCTGCTCAAAAATAAATGAAGCGACAGCAATATCTGGTAAAGAAGCTTTTAACCAAAACTTCTTCATAGGAGCATATACTCCATGTTGGTTACAAAATCTTTCAATTCCCCCAGCCACTTGAATAGCATTCTGTAGCTCTGCAAATGAACTAATGCCTTCAAACAATTTGTATGCTGTTGAATCAAATTCCGGTAATCCCAATTTTCCGACCATTTCCGGAAAAGTCAAAGACTGCTCTCGAAGATAATGTATACCATTAAAAAATGTCAAACCAACAGCGCTGTTAGTGAAGTATGAAGGGTATACATTGATATCTAAAAGAAGTATTTCTACAAAAGAGTCTGAAATAAATAACCCCTTCTCTCCCTGCTCTTTTAACTCATGATCTTTACGCTCTAACATTTGATAGATTGTTGTACAATTAGCATCAGCAATCCCTTTATAATTGAATCTGTTAAAGAGTTCACTCAAAGCAAGAGATTGCTTAATATGACATCTCGGATTACAACAAGTTACCTTAGTTGCACTATAGTTGATTATCATATCTGAACCACACTCACATTTTTCTGGGAAAATATCTTCGTACCCTTCCGGAATTACTCTAATATACTTCGCACGTTTTACCGTAATAAAATCAATAAACGCATTGTAATGATCGTACTGATCTCTCATTTCTTGAAAAGTCATATAGCACCTACTTACCTAAATCATCATAATCTGTGACAACCTGCATATAGCTTATTACTTGTTCCCCACCTTCCAATGTTAAAACCTCAATTTCCACTACACAAATACCAGTAGTTTCCAAATCCTTGAAAACATAATAAGGAACTTGGCATCTGTATGGTTTATTCTTGTACTGTATTTCTAACCAGTACATTTCCATACCATCTGCCAGAATAGCTCTCTTAGCCTCGTAATTTACAAAATCTTTTACATAGCTACGATTAGCCACATTGTATACAGCTGGAATATCATTTCCGTTCAAATCCTTAATATAATCATTCGCTGAGTAAACAGTAGCACTTGTGCTACCATTTTCTCTGCTGTCAAACTCTGGTAAACCAACTGTAACTTCTGTTGAAATCTCATGTTCTGTCGTGACACCTTGTGTTGTAGTTGTTACAGTCTCCTGTGTAGTGCCATCAATCTGTCCAGTATCTGACATTTCAATTGATTCTTCAGGTGTCATTAAAGACTTCAACATTGCAATAATGATAATTACAATAACTGCAACTACAGCGATTATGATTATCGTATTTTTGTTTGATTTCTGCTTTACATTTTTATCTACTAAGGACTCTACTTTATTAGTAGAGTCCTTAGTTTCATTGTTGCTAGGTTTCATTCCTATAGCCATCACTTATCCCTCCTCAGATAATTATCGATCTCCTTGAACTGCAGAGATACCTTAAATGGTAATCTTACAATCTCTGACAATACTGATTTCAGAATAACTGTATAGCCATTATCATTTTTGAACTGCCGCAGCCAATTCATACAGTTGCCAAATTTTGCTTTTGTTTGCAATGTAATTATAATGTTATTACCAGCAACAGTAAAAAGCTGTGGTTTGTATGTGAGATTTCTTCTTTGATTCTCACTTGCTTCCATTGTATCTGCAATAAACTGATCTAATGCGGTCCAATCTAATTCATTGTTTACGCATAGCCAGCGACTTGCACCGCCTTCTACATATTTGAATACAATCATAGTCCCATTTGAGCTGATAAAAGGATTTAAGTATTGCTTCACTTTATCCTCAAATTTCTTTGAAACTGTCACCAAGGTCTGCTCATACATAACCTGTAAGTGTTCATACTCTGATTTATTCACTAACATATCAGCTATTGTGCTAGCTTCATGATTCTGCATATCTAAATCATACATGAAATCTTCATCATCACTATAGTATTCTTCTCGTGGTGTGGCGTCATACGCATCATTAATTTCATCAGCATCGAAAGACCAATAGCCTTTGCTTACATCAGACAAATCATCTTTAGCAAACAGATCATCCAAATCAATCTCTGTCGCATCATCATCTTCCTGTGATGCACCAACATACTTATGAAGAGTTTTTAATTCAGAATCAAAAGTAACTATTGGTTTCCCCTCAGGGAAATGTCCGAGTGCCCATGTTTCAAACCTGCTCGACCATGTTCTATCTGATTTCTCATCATCAGACATCTTTCTATCTGGCAGTGGTGTATTCAATGAATAATCATTTACGTAGGCTCTGACTGTGTAATTATCAAAATGCTCCATAATAAATGGAACATTTATCGGTTCATGATCAATATTAGGCTGCACCTGATGAATCAACTCATTGATTCTTGTATCAACATACTGGGCTCTCTCATCTCTAATAAGTTCATTCCAAGGATCATCAAACCAGAATGGTCCAGAACCAAATTCACCAGCATCCCACCTCTTGATAATTCTATCGACAAAGTAGACCGGTGCTTCTCTTGCATCATCCTTTACTTCGCCCCAAGTGTTACCAATATTGATACCTACAAAGTATTTTGTATGCCCCTTCATAGTTACCATACAAGATTCTTTAACAATCTTATAGATAAAGAATGGGTGAATACTTTTATGTACACTACACAACAGCTCATCATGAATAAGCATATGCCAGATAATCTTATCATTGATTCCTTCCTGCTCACATCTATTGTAGAATCTAATCAAAATGATTCTAAATAGCTCAGCAGCAAAACACTGAATCGGGAAGTTACCTGCAGGTCTACGTATCTTAGCTTCCTCACCATTATAGACACCATTCTTTCTTCTCTGCTTTGCTGCTGGATCCTGTGAAATCTTTGATAAGTCAAATGTTCTGTAAAAACCATATTTATCATAGATAAAACCTGTTGGCTTTGGCACACGATCACCCTTATAATCATGTACATACTCTCCATTTTCATCACGAACCCATGCATCCATAAAATCACGTAATTCGTTTGACATGGCTTGCTCTACTAATGCATTATCTCTTTCCTTATTTAAGAAATCCATAATAGGCTTGTTGGATTTTTTCCACTTACTAAGAAGTAACCGTGTCTTAAACAGAGTATCATCATTGATAACACCGAAAATCTTATCGCACAAAGAACGATCTCCAAGACCGTATGGCACACCGAAAGAAACACTCTTTGCGTTCTTTCGTGTCTTCTTATCGACCTTATGCGCCGGTATATTATTTACCAAACTAGCAGTCTCTGTATGATAATCTCTTTCAGGATCTTTCATACGCTCGACCATTTCCATATAACCAGCTAAGCTAAGCATGATTCGGTATTCTACCTGTGACATATCAAAATCCAGTAAATAATAATCATCACTATATGCATGAACTAAAGCTTTCAGATTACCTTTCATTGTCTGTGCAGCATTCTGAATACGCCGTGTTTCGATTCTGGCTAGGGAGTAAGATTTGAAGATCTTACCCTCCATATTAGTTTCCTTGATTGGTTTGAAGTATGCTGTGTACTCCTTATTTAACTCTGCATATTTCCTCAGAATTAAAGCCAGAGGGTGCTTAGTTTTGTTAAACTCAGACGCTGAAATTAATTCGTATTTCCCGGCGCCTTTTTCGTCACCCTTCTCAAGCAGTTTTTCATACTTCTGCTCATCAGCCCCTGTAACCAGAATAGATTTATTTAACCTATTAAATGATTTGTCTTCCTCGGACCTTTTCATTTTAATGAGTTTTTCCATTACGTATTTATCCAATTTAGGTTGTGGATGATCACTCGTCGTCCATGAAATGATAGGATACTTCAGAATATCAAACACTACAGAACGTAATTCTGTAGGCGTAAAATCAAATTCGTATTTTGCTCCCTGCTCTGGTGTTATCGTCCCAATAGCTTCATTGTATTCATCAACAGTAATTAAACCAGCAGCCTTTTTAGCTTCCAGTCGTTCTCGCTGTTTATAGACACTTACAAAAGCACCTACGTATTCCCAAGCAAATTCTTTTAACCGCTCGATATCTTTATAGACATTATCACCAAGAGCTAACGCTTTATCTTCATAGATCGGCAGCCCATAGTACTCACTTCTTGGCAAAATATTCAGCAATGGAACATCTAAAGCTTGATATCGTTCGTACATTGTGTCAGACATCAACTTACGTAAAAACGGAAATAACTTTCTTGTGTAATCAGCATCGGCACAACCATATATTTCGGCAACTTCTCTGTCTGTAAGGAAACGATATTTATCCTCATTTCCTTTTCCAAGAATATCAGTCAACTCTGGAGTCTCATGACCAAAGTTTCTACGTGTTAAGACCTTCAGTTTATTTGAACCTTTGATAAGTTTACTACTAATATCAAATGCCATCTGCATAGTATCATTATCAAAATAGAAGTATTGATCAGAATCAATAAAAGCCTTTTTATCGAACATTGTATTGTGCCCAATAAGATTAATCCAGGCTCGTTCTATAACATAAGTAACTTTATGACAGCCATTTAAGCTGCTGGATTTACTTGATGCGTTCGTGTCACCAAATAAATCCATTTTATTCATGCTATTATCTTGGCATGCAGGCTCATCTGGCTCCCAAACTTCAATTGTTCTTTGTCCATTAAATTTAGAGAAGAGTTCCCCTAATCTAGCAGAAACATAATCATTATCGACATTAGCAAAATGCTCCATATCGGTAAAGATTACAAAACCCGCATCATCTACCCAAGAGATAGGTATTGCAACAACATGATCCTTATCAGGATTATTTTTTGCTAGCTTGTATACATTCAAACCGGAGGTCTCAGTATCCACTGCTACATCTAATTTATTGCTATTATTATGCGCCTGTATAATTGCCTGCACCAATGGTGTCATAATTTGTAACTCGAAGTCTCTAAGATTGTCAATACTTCGATAATCTTTTACCTTAACACCGTCCTTCTTGTACCAAGACATATCCAAACTTTCACACAGTGCATTATAATCAATATCTTTTATAGTTTTGCTTAAGACTTTCTTTCTGTACAACCGATCAGCTTCTGTAAGAGTGAAAGCCGACTCCTTTAATTTGAAAGGAGCTTCAGTCAACTGAATCTCAATATTTGCTCTCTTAACATGAAAACTTCTATAATAGCTATCAACCTGTACGTATTCAAGCAACAAGTTACTATCCTGCGCCTTGAAATCAATACGAGTAGATCCAACCATTTGAGATACCAAATTCTGTTGTGTATCTTTGTTTGCGAACTTATAACTTTTTGCAAACATAATAGTGTCTAAAACTATATCCAAAATCTGTGGTTGTCCCCATGTCTGGACACCACCACTGACCTTCAAACGTTTCATAATCTCAAGAACGTAATTTTCATTATAAAAAGAAGCAAGTCTAAATTCAGAACTAATTACTTCCTGTGTCGCTGGATTTCCCATAGCAACGTTCAGGGCATCATCTTTATGGTATGGACTAAATACCCAGAAGCACTCTGCAGATTTTATATCCTTCCAGCAAAGGAAGTAGTCTTCTTCATCGAACTTAATTCGGCCAGCTAAGTACATTATACATACCTCCCTTAAAGTATTCCAAACGCTTTAGATTGATAGGAGTAATACGACAAGGTTCAACATCAGGCTTTGCACTGTCATATAACACAAGTTCCTGTGTGCATGGTGCATCTGCTGTTGCTAAGATGGCGCCTAATGTTTTACTTCTTATCACAAAATCTGTGTCATAATGCATTTTCAAATACATCATGGCATAATTCTTTATTCTGTTGGTCTCCATAATCACTGACTCAAAAAACTGACACAACAAAATCTGTAATTTTTCTCCGTCAAGCAATTGTGGGAAATCAATATTGATCTGTGTTACTTTATTTTCAAACCAAGTCTCTGCATTTGGATGTAAGTCTATGATATCCCCCAGTTTTACATCCACCAATGCAGAATAATCCAGCTGCATAATAGCTTTACTGATTGCAGAATAATTCTTCATATTCCTTACAATTTCAGAAGGAATATCCATAAGGTGTGCCAAGATAAAATCTAAATGCTCACTCAGATCCAAAATAATGATATTCTCTTTACAATCTGTACCAATGCCTAATGCTTCCAGATTAAAGTAACTATCATAATTGCATCCGTATACATTCTTGTACTCCTTAGGTTTCTGCAAATAATGCATAACTTTTTCACAGTATGTAGAATCTGTAGCTAATGTATCTCGCAATGTCTGCTCGTCCATAATAGAACTAAAATTTCTAGTTTCTACCTGGGCGAGTAAACGATTTTGTTCTTTCTTAAATGATGTATCCTTAAATAAATCGATTCGCAAAATTAATCACCTCGTCAGCGAAAACTGGCTCTTCCCCAGAAACTGTAATTTCAATAGCATCCTCTCGGAAAGGCACATACTCCCCATGTTTCAAATCATAAAAATATCCGGGTTTGGCTTTTACACCAAACTCGGATAAAATCTTTTCAGACAGTGTTGTCTTTATTACTCGCACAGATTTATCATCAAATGACAACGTAACCCATGCAATATCTTTTAGAAGTAAATCAAACATCAATCGTCCTCCACTCTAAATGATAATCTTATATTAGCTTCATCTTCTGGGCTAAGAGGGTTTATCATTGGTACAATATCATCAGGCTCTTCCTTAACTCCTGGAGCTACTTTGTAACCCGATGAGTGCACATAATATTTTCCCACTTTATAGTAGCTCCCATTCAACATCAAGTATTGGTTGCTATCAACTGTAAAACCATAACGATTTAACAACATTTTTATCAACTTTATTGATGTTGTTTTTTCTTTTGTCGTGATAATCTTCACATGTAATGCATGCAAAGCTTCAGTTTTAGCAGCACTAAGACCTATTGGAGCTCCCACAGTCGTTAGCACTGTTTGAGCAGACAAACGAGCATCTTTGAAAATTATCAATGCTTTTTCGTATTGCAACAAATTTGTATTTAATACTTTCAGTAACAGCTCAGTGTAATTCTTCTTATAAGCTTCCATCTCCAACTGTGCATTTCTCATAGACAGATCATATGATGCCGAAATAAAAGGTCTGTCTAAGAATGGAGATAAGTTGGATAATCTAGAAACTGGCACCTTTAAGTTTGATATTTTCTGGCTGTATAAATGTGCATAACATAGGAAATAATTTCCCTTATAAGAAGTCGCTCCTTGCTGTACATCTGCATTCAGGCTGAGGACACACTTCTGTATTCTTAAAAACAAACTGTTCAAAACACGAGCACAATTAAAAGTAAATGAAATATCGTAATCATTATCCGGTATTTCTAATACTTTCTCTGCAATCTTAAATATCTGAGTTAAACGTACAGAACTTAATGTGTACTGCTTACCATTTATTGTTTTAGTTATAGCTTGCTCTGGTAGACCAGCTTCTTCAAACAGCTGCTTAATTGTGCGACCATTTATCAAAGACAGCCCATTATTATCCAGATGAATATCGGCTGCCAGTAATAAAGCTTCACACAAATTTATTGTTGCTAAAGCAGCATTTTTTCTGTATAAATCGTGATAATTGCTATTGATCATAACAGCCAAATGTGATTCTATCTGTATTATAATTTGGAAGATTTTCACAACCGGTTGCTTATCTGTAGCCAAAATTCTATTTTGTACATTACTGAATTCCTGCCACGGCAAACTGAAACAAGCACCGTTGCTCAATTCTTTTACAAAAGCATTCAACGGCTTTATAACATCTAATGAAAATTTTTCAGCAGTTGTGAGCCTATTAGCTTCCTCACCTTCAGATAAACTAATATTATAAGCTTTCTGAATAATCTTCTTTGTCTCAGAGTTATTATTCTTTATAACAAGTAATTTATTATAAACAGCCTCATTCGATAACAATCCTGTTACTTCATCAACTTCGGCGCCACGATTAACATCTTGTGTAACTTCTGACATTAAATCTTTCACAGTGTTATAATTTTTTACGTATACGTTGATATCGCTAAACCGTGATAACAACTTAGGTTCTCTAAAGATTGCAACAGGGAAACTCAGAACATCAACACCCGTATGGTTTCTTGGAGAATTCAAAAATTCCAATAATTCACGTAACGCTATAAACCCCTCAAACACTCTCTCAAAGATATCTGCATTATTTCCTTTTTTCACCGTAAACTTTCCATATGTTAATAATGGCAATCCATCTTTACCATTACCAGCTAATGCAAGCTGCTCATTTGCAATATGTAAATAGAAGTCATAGATATCTTCTAGGGCAAGTCCCTGCTCAAGGATAGTTGAAAACTGGTGACATAATTTGTATCTAGCTATCCGCTTGCGTTTCTTTTCATTAGATAGGTAAGAATCTTCTTCGAGAATTACAAGCTCATAGTATCTCTTCATACTATCCAAAGATCCTTTATTTTTTCTTCTTATTTCTTCAATTAAAGAACTTTTATACCACGAAAAGATATCATCATAAGCAGTTAAACTTGATAAATGATTAAATAAGCTGATACTTGCTTGGTAAATCTTACTAGCTATATTCCTGAAATCTAATCCATTATCAAAACCATATGCGACATTATCGTCTGCATACGTGTCACTGTCCTCGACGTATTTATCTAAGATCGATCGCTTATCCTCAGAGCTTGTACCACGTAATGTACTACGGCTATTAACAATCTGAATATAAGTCTTTTTATCCTTAAACCAATGAGCATATGCATACAGCAAAAAATATTGCGGTGTACAAGTTGATGACTCGTATGCACCACTATCACAGAATTGCTTTACAGATTCTTCAGCAAAAGCATCATTCAATCGTATTATAAGATCCGTGTTACCCTGTAAAGCAATTGGGACAGCTCTCGGCTTAAACTGCTTAAACCACATTGAAGTTTTGGTATAAATATAAATCAACTTCGACGTGGGATTTTCCGCAAGTAATTGCATTGTTTTATTGTACACGTTCTCTAATGATGTGTGCTGTAATAATGATTTCAATGACACTTTCTTCTTCGTGTCATAAAGAGAATCTTTGCGCAACTCAATATACTCACCATCATAAATGGTGCTTATAAATCCTAATACGATACCGTCCCCATATTTCTCGCGCAGATACCCTTCCAATACATTTCTTGGGTGTGCACTACTTTCAGTTGTTTCCGTTGTATCCAGAAATAAAGTTAACACTTTGCTTGCTGCTGTCTCTTCTCCTAATAAATCCAAAGCAATTGACGTTGCGAATTGGATATCACTTAGAGAAACATAAGCAGCAGTCTTTACAAAATTTGAAATTAACATACTTCCTCCTAAATGAAAATCAAAAGGATCACTAAAGCCACTATTATAACAATTATTATTTTAGCTTCTGTGCTAAAAAGACTAAATACTGTTCCCACAGCTCTAGTAATACCTGTCACTATTCCGTGAAGAATTTTTAAGATAAATACAAAAACTTGTAACACTATTTTTTGTATAGTAAACAAAGCTGCTTCAAAGAATTTAGCTATAACTCCCTTTACAGCATATTTTCCGCATTTATCACTTTTTTCTCTATTACATCTAGGACAAATGGCAACAGTGTTAATAGTTCTGTTTATACCAAGTCCTGCTAAAGGTATAATATGATCAACCTGTACATTGTCTTTTCCAAACATTGGAATTCCACACTGGGAACAAAACCAAATACACCCAAACAATCCAGGATTTTTTTCAAAATAAGCTTTTCTGTAATTAAAAGCTTCCCGCTTTCTTTTACTTTTAGACATATAAGAAGTAGACGCATGTTTATCACGCCCTTTATAATTATAGTGTCTGTCGCTCATACGTCTCACTCCCCCGTTTTTAATATTTTTAAATAAATAAGAGTGGAAGCTTTATTCATTCACTCTGAACTAAATTTGATTTCCTTATCATAATTACACAAAAAAAGAAAGAGTAGTTACTAAACTACTCTTTCAAAATTATACATATTAAACCAAACTATTTTATAATAACTCCTAATTTAACTGAGCATATATCGCAGCATAATCATTTGTTAACATTAAGATAGCTTGTTTGGACCAGTAATCACTTGCAGTGTCACAATACCAAGAACCATGTAAGCCTTTCTTATAAATTCTTTTTATTTCGTCAGTAGAATTGTCGTATACATGACAAATATCGACCGTATCTATAAGTTCCTTTAATAAATCTAAAGATTTATAGTATCTACTTATTATTTTATCTTCGGGCACATCATGCCCACCAGTAGCTACTCTAGCTGCCACGCGCATAACATTAATAATTGGATCACTAGTCAAAACGAAATAAGCTTTTATAAAATAACCATGATTCTTAGCGTAACGTAACATATTTAAATATCTCTCTGTAGACAATACTGTTTCAAAACAAAAATTCTTTAGCTCTTTGATTAAACCACAGCGCTGTTTTTCAACAAATATTGCAGCATCTATAGCAGTACAATTAGTCACACGTTGATAATCATCTGCATTACTATATAAATAAGCTGGCTTTAAGATCTCTGTAATAGTACTCTTACCAGAACCATTTGGTCCAGCAAATACTGTTATCTCTGGTTTCATTAAATTACACCCCGCAATTTCTTCTGTGCAATTATTTTACCAGATTTCACTATGGAAATGGTACCAGCTTTTTTATCGGTAACTGTGTAAGGCAAACCTTTTACTTTTGCAACATTAAGCTTAACATTTATATTTTGCTGCACTAATTCGTCTAATGATTTTTCATTTTCAGATAATGGTGTATTATTTGCAGAAATTACACTTTCTGATGTATAATTATTATCAATATTCATTTTAGTTACTTCATGACTCATAAGCTACACCTCCTCTAATACTATTATATCACACTTTAAAAAGAAAGCATAACTAATAGCACTATTTTCTTCAAGAGTATCAGATAATCTTTCTGATACTTTTAATTAAATAAGAGCAGGCGCTTTTACACACCTGCTCCCAAATTAGAAGAAATCCATTCCATTTCCAGTAACTACTTTTCTTTTTCTGGTCTCTTCGTATTGCTTGTTAAATTCATCGTAATTAGCATCTTCCTCTTCATCATAATAATCTGAGATCTCGGTATCTTCTGACGCTTCCGAATTATCAATGTCTACAGCTTCATATTCATCTGTATCCTCATCTTCTTCAGTCATAAGCATAACTTTCCAAATACCTAAATCTACAGAACCAGAATTTGGTATCTGCACTTCCTTTACAACATCTCCAATAACCCGTTCTGTGAGTAACTGAATAGTGTAAGTTCCTGCATCTACACAAGAGAAAAATACATTTCCATTGTCATCTGAAGTAACATTCTGCTTGATAACATCATTCTGTAATAAAGCTACTGGTAATCCTACAACTGGCATATAACTTTCATCCAGTAAAGCAATGCATACTTCACACTTTGTTGTAAACAAATCCATACCTTGTAAAGTAATAGCATTATCTTTTGGAATTACAGGTTCTTCTGTAACTTCATTCTGTTCCTCGGTTTCTATGATTTCATCTACATCGTCATCTAAGAGAGATTCCATATCCTCATTTGGTACTTCATTCTTCTCAGATACAATTGGCTCAGAATCCAAAGGTTCCGCCATAATATCATCAAACAAATCTAATGACAGCATATTCTGCTGCTGCTTTTTACTCTCTACAAAAGCAAAGCTATTTGTAGTCTCTTCTACATAGTCTTCTACCTGCTCTTCATCATCTATCATTACAGTCATAGGCTTCAGTTGCTTTTTAGCACGTGTCACCAAATTCTCTCCTAAGTTCAATGCTCCTGTTGGAGAGTTCTTGTAACTCTTGTAACGATTCAAGACTAATCCTGGCAGAGACATGGTTAACTGCTCAAAAGATAATGCTGATAAAGCACCGCTACTACTTAATACTGTTTCAGTTGATTTATTCGTCTCCAGAGCTCCAACCACATCTTTTGCTGATAAAACATCAGCAACCTTGTATTTCTTACCTACCTTATATGCAGGATTTTTTGATTTTACAACCACCATATCAGACATCTGTGCTCTAGTAAACAACTCGAAATGTCGAGCATTTACAAAGATATTGTTATCTTCAACGAAAGTTCTAAACCAGTTGTATAACCAAGTTGTCTGCTTCTTACGAAGAAGTGCTTCCTGTGTGCCTTCTGGCACACAAATGATATCATTTGGTAATACGTATCCATCTGTAACAGCTTCTCCGGCATCAACCCACTCATGATTCTTTCTATTCAACAATTTAGCATTGATTTTAACTTCTCTGCTCATTTTACCCAAGAATTCGGAACCATTCAGAACTTCTCCTTGTGGGGTTATCATAGACAGAGTGGCTTTCTTGTCAATATTTTCAACTTCCAGGTACCCGCTCTTCTTAGCAACATAAGTGATTGTCTTAGACTTATCGACGTATAATGAAGATCCGTCTAATAACTTATGCAGGATATCAACACCACTGGCAACTGACTCGCCTGACGCACCACCTTTGTTAACCAAGGACAGCGTTAACTGAGCTGCTGGTTCTCCAATAGCCTGTGCGGCTTCAATACCAATATTCTCACCAATTTCTGGCAAAGTGTTAGTTGTGTATTTCAAGCCATAGCAACGAGCACAGCATCCATGTAAAGATTTATTACTTTCAGATCTGTCATTTCTTCCAGTCTCACAATCTAATAAGATTCTGGCTTCTATTCTGTCAACACCCTCTCGCTCTATCCAATCAAGTGTTTCATCTGTAATAATAAACATATCTGATTTCAATCTCTTATGAACAGGACCTGTGTATTTACGTAGACCTGGCATATTGCGACCTTCTCTGTTCTCAAGCAAAGAACGACTTAACTGGCTTAACTCATATCTAAACTCAAAAGTACCAATATCCGTCTCCACATGCTTAAGGTGTCTCTTATCTATGATAGCTAAAGCTTCTCTTGTAAGGCATCCCTCTTTCTTATAGTATTTCAGATATTTTTCACTTTCTGCGTCTAGTATCTTTGTACAGAATAACATCTCTGGTGTAACCTGCAACACTTCATCTGTCAGCTTAATAGTGTTGAATCCTTTATTAAGTTTCTCAAATGATTGTTCTGTTATTCTGCCATTCTGTAGAGTATCACCAAAGAGCTCCATAGTAGTTACATCTTTAGTGTCAACAGCTCTCCGCAACAGGTGTGAATCAAACCAACCCTTAGACGGTGTAAAACGAGATAATTCATCTCTTCTGTCTGCCCAAATAACGTCATACCACCAATCTTTCTTACCACAGTCTAATTCGAGAATCTCTAAACCTGAACTGCAGTATTCAGATCTTCTTGTACCATATCCTGCGTTCTGTGACTCATTCTGCGCAGCTGCCATTGCTGATCTTGTACTATATGATAACATTTGGAAATCAAAACTTGATAATCCCTCTGCATAATTACTAAGGACTGGCAACTTCAAGTTAGTGTTCTTCGTTTTCTGCAGGAAACCAACAGCACCGATAGACTGCATGATCTGTCCTTTGCTTCCTCTGGCTCCAGAATCAAACATGATAAAGATATTGTTATTTCGACTTATTGTTCCGGACCTTCCGGCTTTCTCATCACCAAAAATATTAGTCTCAATCTGCTTAAATGATTTCTTATAAATTGTATTGATACTTTCAACACGATCATCATCTGACAGAAGACCTTCCTGATGATCTTCCTCAATTGTCTCCTGTAACTTTGAAGCATCTTTAAGAACTTCCACCTTACCAGACTTATCTGCAATCTCTCTGAAATCAAAGATAGAAATAGATACACCGTATCTATCGCTCATTCGGAAGCCTACACTGAGGATCTTCTGGTATACATCCAGAATTGTTTCAACTGGCAATTCACCAGCTAAATGACGATCATATAAGCTCTTACAGATATTGGCCAATTTGTATGATGTTCTACCGTCGCTAGACTTACCTGATGTAATTAGTCCATCGTATAACAACTCTGCAAATCGCTCTGGGTGCTTAACATCAATTCCCAATTTATTTGTAAATGTTCCAACTTCTGCATCGAAAGCATTAGGAAGCAATGAATTAAAAATAATTCTTCCGGCTGTACTAACAAAATGTTTACCATTCACTTTGCAAGAAACCAAATCGTATGCATGAATATTTCCCTCCAGTACATCCTGCTTTAATAAAGCTAAATCACTATATGGATAAATACTCTTAGTGTCTGTCAACTCTAAAGCATTGTCCTTAAGCATTGTAAGTACATAGATACCCAAAGCAATATCCTGACTATGCTGCAAAATAATCTCGCCATTCTTTGCATTGATAATATCCGCCTTTGCACTCATCAGATTGATAGCTTCATCCATAGCTTCTTCTGTAAGCAACGCAGCAACCCACATCTGGTCACCATCAAAGTCAGCATTATAACCTGTACACATAAGAGAGTTAACCTGTATAGCTTTTGTAAATACAATCTTAGGGTAGTACGCTCTAATACTGTATCTGTGCAATGATGGCTGTCTACCACACAAAACTACCTGTGGCCGAAGTACTTTTCCTAAAGCTCCATATGGCTTGCCATCAGAACCCTCAATAAATGTTGTGATCCATTTAATAAACTGCTTTTTAGCCTTTGTGACTTCAATATTGTAATATCTGGCAAAGTGCTCTACATAGCACTTTTCAAATTTTATTCTGTTATTTGATGACATAGCAACAAATAACTCTCTGAAGTTCTTGACTGTTAAGTCCATTCCCTCTACATCTGTAGCTGTAGCAAATGTTCGTAAGTAAGGAATTAACTGCTCTTCATACATCACTACTGCCATCGAGAATGGTAAACCAACATACATAGGACCGCGTTCTGGATCCTGTGATGGTATGATAACAGAACGACCAGATCGTCCTATTATCTTTTTCTGCAAAGTCTCTCTGATTTTTCCGTGATTCTTTGCACTTGTCTGGTCACTGTTTTTTCCTGTAAAGTACTCCAAAGCGTTAACATATTGCTTCTTAGAACTCTTTACAGATGATAATCCTACTAAATTCTTAATAGCGTTGTAAATATTTAACTTCAGATTTTCACTATTGCTCAGCTTAACATCATCCACTGCATGTAAAATAGCTTCATAGTACACATCGAAATCGGACTTAGTTACACGACCTTTAATCTCAGCATTGCTTCGATAAATAGCCGGCATAACTGGGTACGACGAAATCAAATAATCTGTCAATTCAGAGCCATTTGCAATAAACTCTTCCATCATTGTCTGAGCCTTTAATAAAGCAAACGATGAACGATGATCTTCAAGATATTCATATACTGCACTAGGATCCGAATCATCAAATAACTTATCAATATGATCAGACAATGTATCATTAATACCAATAGATAAAGATTCACCACGTGCTGCAGCGCGCAACTCCTGTTGAGATAAAACTCTTTGCTTTTGTACAGAATTACGAGACAAAATCTTATAACGAAGTTTATCTAACGCTCCCTTCACACTATAGTGACGGAATACCCAACTAATAGCAGAAAAGCCTGTTTTGAAACGAGCCTTATTCTCCTCATCCAGTTGAGCATATCTTTCTGGTGTGATAATCAAAAGATGTACAAGTACATCTTCATCACAAAATACAAATTTCTTGCACTGAATAATATCCCCCAACAGTCCAGTATTTGCAATTTTATCAGAACGACTCCACTTTAATTGCTCATATGTTGTTGCTCTAGGGCAGCTAGGAGTTACTTCTTTACATAAAAACAAAGTAGCTAATCTACTCTTCTCAACCCAAATAGGATGAATGATTTCAGTGTGAAGATCAATCCAACCCCATTTCTCACGGTCTACAAATTTAGCAGCAATATTAGCATTTGTGCCGAAGATTTTTGTACTATGCAAAGACTCTTTAGTTACGTCTGTAGGAGATAAAGCTTTTATCGCTGCATCCTTCAAAGGAAGGAACTCATAATAAGTTACACCGTCTTTATCAACTTTAGTATTTATATCTGCTCCAAGGATACGTAACAAGGTAAGCATCATAACATCGTTGTGGTTTTCTCCCTGCACATGAACTTCGTATGGGTTATTATCCAGAGCTGTTGATAAGTAATCTCTAGCCTGTCTATCATCAGACATAGTTGTTTGCAGTTCCTGTAAAACTTTGCTCGCTCCTATTGATTCCAAGCACCAAGATTCCATCTCACCAAAACTCTGACCACCATTCAATTTTGAAGAAGACTTTGCTTGTAGTGTTACTGAGTTTACACCATGTTGTAAACCGACAGCATGTATATTCTTCTTAGCCATATGCACTAGCTTGTACATATACTGATAACCTACATTGATAGGACGCTCAAATTCTTTTCCTGTTCGTCCATCAACTAACATAATAGGATGTATGTTCTCCTGTTTAGCTTCATCCAAAGCGTACTGTAAACTATCTGGATGAAATGGACTTACTACAGCAATCTCATCTTTCTTAACTGTAGCTGCTGCAAGAGTAACCTCAATGATCTGCGTAATATTCATTCGGCTAGGAACACCAAGTGGATTTAAAATAATATCAATCGCTCTTCCTGTTTTCGGATCATAAGGCATCATTTCTTCCGGCACAATTCTTGCAACTACACCCTTATTACCGATACGTCCTGCAAACTTATCAGCTTCTTCTCCAGTTGATCTTGAAGCTAAGTAAACTTCTGCTACAGGTCCATTTGGAGTCTTCACAATCTTAGAAGAAATAACCTGCCCACTAACGTATGGACTTAATTTTGTTGCATTATAGCGATTATGTGACCGCTTGATATTTTCGCGCACAGAACTATCCGAGATCTTTTTGTATACAACTGTATCACCAGGGAATAAGTAAGTGCCTACCTTTGGTAACCCATTAATATTAAAATTGTTAATAGGTTCTCCATTAGCTGAATTACGTGGTGCTTCAAAAACTTCCTTTCGAGAACTTGTATCTAATAATTCAACGGCTTCTTTGTGAATCATAATAGAAGTCACTGTATCATCTGCAACAATAGCTGATGAAATAACAATACCATCATCAATAGATGAACTCTCGTATGTCTTAAATGCTACACAGTAATTATGCCCTAAGGCTATGCTACCCTTGAGTTGCTCATTATCTACTTTCAAAGAACCATAATCCATTATACCGGATAACTTGTATTCTTTTGTGTCGTAAGACGAATTATATGCTACTACATCGCTGTTCTTGTAATAACCACCATTTATTCCATTGATTTTGTATGAGAACATATCACTCTTTAGTGTATTCTGCCCAAAAGGGATCTCCAAGTATAACTCGTTATTTAATCCCGGAAGCTCTACATCTTTTAAGGCAATTACTAATAAGGTGAGTTTACGTACTTTCTGCCCATTTGCGATTTGTGTAAGCTGCAAATCACTATTAAGCACAGCTTCTTTATATTGTGCCAAGTCTGGACAATTGTATACCTGCTCTTCATAGTATTTACTGAGAAGATCTGACGCTTTGTATGCTCCAGTATCTAATAAACTTTCGACGCCAGTACAAACTCTAGGACGTTCAACTCTGGTTGTCGATACAGCCTGTTTCTGCTGGTTACATGACATCTGTATACGTTTACCTGCAGCAAAATTTAAAAAAGGAATACACCCAGTTGTTGGTGATAAATCCTGCAAAGGGCTATATTCCTTATAGCTGATATCATTCACACCTACATAAGCAGGCTCTCCTTTGTATCTAGCCTTAATCTGCTTTTTTGGTGTACCATCTTCATTCACAAAAGTTTCATCCCAAGAAGCAACATATACATCTGCTTCTTCTGTAGCTGTAAGATAGCAAACATTACCAGTTTCCTTACCGTTTTTAACTTCCATATAAGGCGCTAACAGGTAGCCATCCTCATCTTCTCTCGCTAAGATTGTTCGATGATGTACCTTACCAATCTTGCTAGACTCCGGCGAATCGTACGGATCTAATCGACCAAACTGCAAGCCATGAACACTGATTAAGCTATCTGTAGTCGTCCGTCCGCTGTTCTTATTTGTAACCTTGAAATCCTTAGCTACAAAAGAAATGACATTATTCAAATCTGATAACTGCGATTCAGTGTTCTTTACATCTCTAAGAGCTTTGATCAAAGACTGCTTATCCATTACTCCACTAAAGTCAGATAATGCTTCTATGATCTTACTATCCTTACCGCTATCACAGATAATATCCAGCTTACTATTCAGCTTATTGATGAAGCCATTCAAATTGATTGTAAGCAACTGTACTGCTTTCCTATCAAAAGGAACTACAACCTTATCAGTCAATTCATCAATATCGCTGTAAAATTCGTAGCCATTTACATTATTTGCAAAAATAGAATAAGCGGCAAATAAATCATTCATTGTCAAGACAGAACCATCACTTCTTGAGATCGTGATAACTCTGCTATTCTTACTGCGATTCTTAGCAACCTTGATAGATTTTAGAGAGGTAGCGTTTAATGCGCGCAAAGTTTCTAAATCCAACTGAGTGTAAGCCTTCAAAGACATACCATCACAGTTGATTGGTTCCGCTAAATAGTAGCCTAATGCTCTGAAATTGAATGATACAAACTTCTGTAAAGAATAAACTTTACCCTTGAAACTTACCTTTATGCAATCAATTGCTGAGTTATCAATCTTCTCAAGAATAGGAGCAGTTAAGACAGTTCCGATCTTCAAGGTCTCATCAAATAACGCAACGTCTTCTGCAAGAATCTGATTCAGAGCTCTGCTTCGGAAAGACTGAGTATAATCGAATCGCTTCTTATACCCCGGTCCAAGATCCATATAATTCTTCTTAAAGAACCAGTTATCTATCTTATTCAACTTAGCATCCATGCTATGCATTTCTGCTGTGTCCATCCTGCCAAACAAAGCTCTGGATAAAACATCAATGCACTGAGCACGAGTAGTCAAGTATGGATATTCTCGATTTCCGATGATAACTGAAGAGTCCGAAAAAGCCATCGTATTGTATGCATTATCATAACCAAATAACTCTAATAACTCTGAGTTACTGTATCCAGTTAATGCACGAAAAAATACAGAAATCGGAACTTTGATTACATTATCTTCCTGTGTAGCATTACCACGCTTAAAAATAAAGTAAGCAGAATCCTTTTCACTTTTGAATTCGAAAACCTTATAATTACTAGACTGCAGTTTAGCACTAACAATATTATAAGGATTTCCATGAGCATATTCCACACGCTTTGAAAACGACCAGCCGGCTGGCTTATCGTATAAATCCAAAACCTGCTTGTAGTTTCCGCCAAGCATGAAACCTAACTCCAAATATACTGGGATATTTAACAGATCAATAACAAGTGACTGTTGCTCACCAGTTTCTTTATCACTTATTTTACAAAATGTTTTGATAGTGGTGTAAACGTCTCCATTATCCTCAATATTATTGATACTATCTACCGGATACATAGAAAACTCTACAGAATACCGTCCATTTCGAACATAGCTAGCATCCTTCAGTAACTGAGGTATAACTTCCTCAATCAATTTCTTGTAAGCTAATCTCTGCCGATCAGCCACTTTCACTTCATTCATCCTAACCCTCCTAATAGAGATTCATTGCTGCAACCTCATGTTTTAAGCTCTTGTACTGTCTTATTAAGACAGCAACATCAAAATATCCAAACTGTTCACTCAGTATATTGACTAATCTTTTGTAGCAAATATCATCTTCAGCTACACCATTATCAAGACACCATTTCAACTGAGCCAATAGGATATCTTCCTTTACAGACATGATCACTAATTGTGATGAATACATAAGCAGATTCTTATCTGGCTGTTGTGCAGGGACTTTCTTAATTATTGAGAATAAATCATTGTAAAGCTTCATAAATTCCCAACTCCTTTCCCTGCACTTTGTTAGGCAAATCTGGAACTGTCAAATTATCCTGATAGACACCATCTTTCTCTTCGCCCAAACGTCCGATTAAGAAATTGTTATCAAGGTGCATATCCTGCTTTATCTGTTTTAGTAATTGAGGTTCCCGTAAAACTTTATCAAAATCAGCATTTGATAAATAGATATCAGGTATTCCCTCAACTAGTACAAGATAATTGTCTTTTACCAAGATACTAAGCATTTTTATCACCCCCAAACATTTGCATTTTTATCATATTGTCTGTAGAAATTGTAGTGTCATCGAATTCTGTATTATCATGAGCATGAGTAATTGGCTCTCTTATAAACACACTAATAGATGACTGCTTTAGTGCCTGCTTTTGAAGAGACACTATGTTGTTGTTTTCAAGCTTCTGTACTGTTTGTCTCAAAACAATCATCCCCTTTCTTCTGTTTTATAGCTTTTAATAAAAGAGCAGCATCGTATGTATAAATACCCGCTGCTGAAAAAGCTTCCAGACTTTCTATGATGTATTTAATACACCCATTTCCGCCGAGAAACTTCTTACTTGTCACAAATGAAAACCAATTACTGTAGATATCGTCACCGCACAAACTAAACATTGTGTCATGAATTTGTTTTTTGTATCTATTAATGTACGGTTCGTATATCCACCAATTATTGTCAGAGCACAAATTTACTAGATCGTCAAAAGATAGGTCGAACCTATCACAATTTTTGTATAAGCTGATATCTGCAAGAAATGCTATATTCACTTCATCCTTAAAGAATCTTTGCTGTAAAGCTTCTAGTAGTTCTTCCTCGTCGAAATCAGCTTCTTTATAAAATTTAGCCTTTAGGAACTGCAAAGATACCGCATAATAATTTGCGGGATAACTTTCGTTAACTTGCTGTAGTTCCTGTGCTTTCTTATAAATTTCACATAAAATCTCATAATTCTCGATAAAAATCTTTTTACACTCGAAAAACATAGAAACTCTCGTAACTAAAAGCTCTACTGTATGCAAATTGCTCATAAAATTTTCATCGTCTGGAGATAATTTCTGCGTAGTTTTTAACAGACAAATAACTTTTTGCTGATAATCTTCAAATGAGAAGTCTAAAGATTCAGATAGCTGAAAAAGTTTACACAACTTTTGTCTCCATTCTAATAAAGCTTTTATGTCAAACTTATAATAATCTTTATTGTCACACAGTGAGTAAACCATTCCCATTGTTGAAAAAAGAGACGTATCAGTAGACGTAAAAACAGGGTTACAATTCTGTAACCCTGCAAGATTCTTAGCCATATGATCGCCTCCTTATTCTTTCAACAAATCATCCAATCTTTTTCCATGAATAAGAATATTCACTGCTCCACTGTTTCGCTCAAAATAAGCTTCTGTGCCTACCTTGATATTATTGGCAAACAAAATAGATGGATTAAATCCATTGATCCACTGCGCCTTACAATCATCATTTGTGACTAAAGGCTCTATCTTAATACGAACTGATGCATTCACTCTTCGCTGCGTGATCACAATATCAGTAACCACTGCCTTATATACATCAAAAGACCAGTACTCAAATTTACAAGCTAATTGCTTATCAGAGTATTGACCGCTGATGGTATCTTCCCACAGTAGGTCATTAACCTGTAACACTAATCCATCTGCCGGCATATTATCTTCCATCTGCATATCATGAATTGGCGTCATTACTTTCTCATAGAACCATGATTTGAAAGTGACTAAATCCTCGGGAATCTCTTCCCATTTCACTTTGAAATAAGGAACTACGTCAAAACCCATAGTACTTAATTTCTGGAATGTCTCTTCCAAAGTGGTTGCCAATCCATCAGCCGAAAATACTTTAGCCCGTAAGAAACGATAATCCTCTGGAGCATGCTCCACTCGTAATAAACTTATAGCAGCGGATTTGGAAGTCTTGTATTTGTCGTTATTATAACGATCCCGTAAAACAGGTAAACCCTCTTTTGCCACATAGCATTCGCCAGTTACCTTAAGCTCAGTCATACCGGAACTAATCTTAAAAGGCAAACAATTGAAAATCTGTTTTGTAAAATCAAAACCAAAGCCTGCACGTCCACGACTCAGCGACAACTTCAGCTGATCATTTACGTATAAATCCTTATGATTGACACCATCCATTTTCAGTGACGCAATCAAATCCAAATGTCTCTTTTTCTTATCCAAACAATAAGAAAAGGCATCCTCGTATGACGTTACCGAGTTGATACTCAAAGACTTTTCCTCGTCTAAAGCATTTGCATAATCCCCTCGGTCCTTTAGACTATCGAATTCTATAGGCTCCATATCGACCATCTTCAAGATAGCATACGGTATCGGATCATCATCGTATGTACGTTCTAAGTACTCTTTTGCGACGTCATAGTATTTTTCCTTTAACAATTCTGTTATCTTATCATATGTGGCATCTGTGAGTATCGGCTCTTCGCCAACTCTGTACAAATACCTTGACAAAATCCAAAGATGGTAATACATCTTTTTGTCACACATTTCTTGAATAGTCATAATTCATCTCCATCCAAAATAAAACAATCCATGCTAGGTAACTCTTCTGCTTCAACAATAAACTGCCCTAAACCATTTCTTCGCAGAAACTCAATAAAATCAACACTGTTCTCCTTATAAAGAGAGCAACACTCAACTTTCTGCCCAGGTATAAGAATTAAAGGATTTTGCTCTACACCATCTAATGTGAAATAAAAGCAAATACAAAACACTGGCTTGAAACAAAGAGTAATCTTCGAAGGGACAAATCCCTTGTACACACTCATGGTAAATCCTGCCTGCAAGCTCTCACAATAAGCAGCTATTTCTTTCTCATCTGGTAATGTGAATCTGCCGGCTAGATAATCTTCTTTAGTACTAAAGATTTTATGGTTATTCTCTAATACTGCTGATATATCATTGTTATTCTCACCAAGAAGATGCCCCTCTCCTGTAGAAAAAATCCTACTATCGTTAAAAGCAGCTCTCACTGAATGAAAATTATCGTTCTTGTCGAGAAAATCAATGAGACATACATCAAAAGAACCTCGCACAATCTTATTCCGCAAGATAGCAACTGGATTACATCCCTTAACAAAATCACGTATAAACTCAACCATTATTTTGTAAATAACACACCAGAATATGCGTATTCCCTTTCATCGTATTCAATATCAGTAACTTGGAATTTTCGGTATAAGTTTTATCAAACTCATAAAGGGACAATCCCTTTAGTAAATTAAACTGGCGCTCTACCTTAGAATCACTATCGCACTCTAAATCAATTACTGGTTCGTCCGCTTCCATTGTAATTACTGAGAATAAATCAAAAACTTCTGTGTCTTCATCAATCGTAAATTTACATGATTGATGCTCCATGGCGTATGACTCATCTAAGTAATTACTTAATTCTGAAAACATTGAGCCCTCTTCATTCACTAAGCCATGCAGTAAGTATACTTGTGTGTCATCAGCAGTAATACGACTATCAAGGAAAATAGCTCCTTTTGAATCTATTTTTCCGCTACTATTATGCTGTGTATAATAGACTAAATCGTCGCTTTGCATAACTGGATAATTAACTGCCGAATTGTCAATTGTTAAAAAACCAACTTTCCTGTTGTTGTAAGTCACTTCATGCTCTGTGATTTCGCTTTCACTTGTACCAACATAACGCTCTATTTGATCATCAACGTTAATACCTGTATCTGATGCAATCTCTTTATCCTGCTTTTTTTCTAACGTAATCTTTTCTGACTCTTTACTAAAGATAGAAATACTTACCAGCCCAATCAGGCAAATTACTAAGCAAGCTATTAATGCGCATTTTAATTTTTCCATAAAACCTCCTAAACTGAGATACCTAAGTCAGCCATACGTTCTTGATATGACTCTGAATCTTCAAAATCAAGCATCTGCTCCGGAACATCTAGCATAAGAATATCAGTGGTAAACCCTTTAGTTCCTCTAGGAGATCTTGTAGTAAATCTGGTATCTGGAGTTTCTCGTATAATAGTGACATCTACTCTGGCATCCATTAGTACATCACATACATTTAAGAATTCATTATCAATACTAAAAAATGCCCGAGCTTTTGTACCCGGACATCCTGTGGAATCATTATGTAAGAGATAACCTTCTCCTCTTCGGTCTAAAGAACCTTTAAGCTTTGTAATTATTGTGTTAACACAATAATTAGTACCCTCTATAGTTACTCTCATTGAATCAACTCCTTCATTATCTTCACATAAAACAAATGATCAGTTTTAGTTATTGTACACTCTTTAGTGCTAATTAATGAAACCCGTAAAGAGTTTCGAGAGTTCTCATTTGCGCTTATAAGCTGTAATCCCTTCTTTGTTAACATAGTATCATTAGAGCAGAGTGACAACTCATACCCCTCCGGTAAACTAAAGTTTACACCGAACCGAATGATAACACGCTTACCTGTTGGTATAACAAATACGTGTGTGTCTTCAAGCATATTTCCATTTAAGAAAATCTCTTCGTTGTTAAGATAGAAAATACCATGATCGCACACAAGCTCCAAAGCATCGTCTTTTAAGTAGTTTATAACTACTTCATCTTTCTTTGGCTGCTGCTTGCTGTATTCCTCCGCAATCAAAGATAATAAAGCCATACATGCATCTTTATTGCTGAAACTCTTAAACCGAGTGATTTCATTCTGTTGCTCAGTAGTTTGTGCTGCGGATTTCTTTGGCGGATTTTTTCTTGGTGGATTCAGAGAAACACCAGAACTCTTAATCTCTGCCTTAATAACAGATTCAGTCTCTTTAATAGGCTCTTCAATTACTTTTGCAGCCGCAGCTGTCACTTTCTCCTTCTCTGCAACTACCTCTGGTACAACATGTGTATCTTCTTGCAATTCAGAGATTTTCTTGTCTTCTTTCTCAGAAGCGCTCTTTGCAATAACTTCCGCCTCTTCCTTAGAAGCCCCCACGGTCTTTACTGTTTCCTTTGAAACTTCAAGTTCCTTTGGCTCTTTTGTGGCTTTTAGTTTCTCTGGCTCTTTTGGTTTCTTCGGTTCCTTTGGTTCCTTTGGTTTCTTCGGTTTCTTCGGTTCCTTTGGTTCCTTTGGTTTCTTCGGTTCCTTCGGTTCCTTTGGTTTCTTTGACTCTTTTTGACCTGTGGAACCCTTTCTCTTTTTCGTGACTGGTATTACTGAAATAGCAATAAGTGCCAGAATGCAAATTACAATAGCAATCACTAATACTATACTAACAATTCTAACATCCATAATTATTAAAAGGCAGCTAGACTATCTCTGTCTTCGACTGCCTGATCCTTTCTTATTTATTGTGAAAAAATTCAGCACATACATAATGATAACAAGTACAACCACAGCTGAGTATTCTGGATGTCCTTTTATCACAAAAATAACTCCCATAACAAGTAATACTAAACCTAGTAGTTTAATTATTGGAGAAACGTTACTTTTCTGCACATTCCCGGAATGATGCGGACTGTGCTCATAATGATACTGAGGTCTTCGCTCCCACCCATAAGAGTGTCTACTAACAGCGTCTCTTTCCCACTCTCTGTCTCTCACTTTATCTCGTGATCGCTCAAACTCTTTTCTACGGGGTTCTTCGTATTCGTCTGGAACTTCTTCGTATGGATCTCCTGTGAACTTATGGCGACCATCATAATCATAAATACGCTCCACATTTTTCGTGCTTGAAGCTCGCGTAGTCCACTCGGAACGTCTGGGGTTACTATGATGTGCATCTTCAGACTCACTACGTTCTGCATTGAAAATTTTGCTTTTCTCAGCAGAGCTATGATAAAAGATATCATCACTATCTACATCTTCAGTAGAATCATCACCAAAGATATCCATTTTTCTTACAGCCATTATGATACCCCCTTTCCCTTATGCACTAATAGATAATTCTCTGGTATAAAATGTCGAATCTCTACAGAGATATTATCACAGTAAGTAGGCTCCCGCTTACTAGCAGGGAGCTCTCTCTTACTGTATATTTTTTGAAAGAATGGGATCTTGTACTTAGGTTTCTTATTGAATACCTCTTCGTACTCTTCACAAACATCCTCATAATCTGAGATTATCTGTTGCTCTTCCTCATTGTATGGACCTTCTCCTGCTTGAGCTATGACCTTATTGTACAGCTCATGCAATTCCACAAACTCGTTAGCTAAAGACTCTTTATATTCATCTGAGTATTGTCGCACAAGATCCCCTCCTTTATTTAATCCTCATAGTAATCATCGTAATCAAGCTCATCATCGTATGAATCTGATGTGTCAGCATCCTCAACATCAACATCGAATCGAGATGCAGCGATAATCTTTAATCTTTCCAATACCTTATCCATGATTAAGCCTCCTTTGAATTAACCGATTTCTGAAATTCTTCAAAACTCATAACGTCATTATCCCATAAAGCATAACAAATTCTAGCGTATGACTCATCTCTTTCCCAGTCATCATGCGTGTCCACTAATTTGGAATAAACAGCATTCAGAACTTCTGATTCATCATAATAGCGTGATGAAGTTAATTCTCGAAATGCATAATCCAATTCAACGTAACAAGTACAAGCATCAATCTTATCCTTAATTTCACGACTTTTTGCTTCTGCTTTACGTATTTTTCTTTCTTCTGATTCCTTAGCTTCTCTAACACGCTCTTCAGCTTTCCAAGCTTCTAATTCATCTGGAGACATTACATTCTCTCGTATCTTATTTAATTTATAAGAACTAATGGTATTTTTATAGGTTTCTACGAGTTCATTAAAAATTGATCTAATCAGCTCTTTATCGTATAATTCTACTATTTTACGATTTTCTAGCATCTGAACAAGCACAGCAATATACTTATCATGCCCTATATCAAAAGCTAAGTCTAAGATCACTGATTGCAATCTTTTATTGTTCTCTATTGAAAGAAAACCTTTGTAGATATCCAGATCACTTGACCAATAACTGGTACGAAGTAAATCTAATGATTGTGCTTCCTTATGTTCTAAGAAATACATAACAGCTTCTTCTGTGTTTAGGCCTGTTAAATAACCCCGAAGATTATCAAAAGAGATATCATTAAGATCGATTACATGCAAATGTACTAAGTTTGCAAATGTATCATCCGGAAGTTTTCTATTGAATGTGTTCATATATTCATGAAAATCAACACGGTCCAACATTCCTTCCAATGCCAATGTATGAGGTAATCCAACTACATCAGAGTCAAGAAACATTAATTTTTCATCATATGTCAATTTCTGGAATTTCCAAGTATCGCCAGATAAGAATGGATGTACCGGAATGCACTTCACAGACATTTTATCTGCTCTGCATAAACTGTAAAAGTAATTCCAATTTTCATTATTCGTGACAGTTATTGCATCAAAATGACTCGTCCATAAAACATTATCAGTTTCCAACCCATGAAAACTAATGCACTCTTCAATTACAATTTTCTGCTGCTCTGTAAATGCATCTGGACTATCAGCCAATGCTTGTAAAACATTGTACTCCAGTTTTTTCAGAGAAGCAGTTCCTGTGTGACGTCTAAGCCATACATAATTAAGATATGCAATCTCAAAATCCGTGAACCGAAATGATAATAATCTAAGATACTGCCGAGAGTTTCTGGTGATTACTTTCACCTGTAAAACATGAAGAAGATCAGCTACCTGCTTAAGTAGACCATCAGCATGATTCTTCACCTTATCTACAAAGTAGGCTAAGACTTCCTGATCTTCTGTAACATTTATTAAATGACTCGTCAACAATGCAGGAATCAGTGTTGTCTCATACAATTTCAATTCCTCATTGTAGTTGTCCTCATTTAATAGCTCCAAACCAGCTATGACATTGTATGGCATAAAATCCATCATCCTTATTGCCTTAGCTCGGTCTTCTGGGAGTCCTGTACGTATCGCATACTCTACTCTGGCTCCCGCATCATCCTGTTGTAATAATTCTTCTGTGGCACAGGTGGACCACTTCTTAAAAACTTTGTGGTAATCTTTCATAAGAATACCTCCTTTTAATTATTACAGCTAATTACAGCTGCAACAAAAGGATTTTACAAAGCAATCAACTTCTTTTTACTTCTGCTATAGCGATATATCGTATCCTTAGACTCCGGCTTATATGTATACAACAACTTGTATAAAGTCTCTCGTAACTGAACTATTGTGTATCTATTAGGGTTTAAGCCATATCGCCAAATAGCTCCAATAGTGTCTACCAAAAATGCGTCATCCTTGATAGGGACAAATAATAAATCTGAATTCTTTTTAGCTGCTATGAGTTCCAAAACTTCGGTTAGTTCTAATACACCACTTACATCATGATTTTTTAATATTATCACCCCTATACCTGCAAGAACCTTATAGAGCTCACTGTTAATCAATACTTCGGCTATAGTATCACTAGTCTTGACTGCAGTTCTCACATTCTCTTTCTCTAAGGAAGTAAGCATATCCTCCGATACCGCACTAAGCATATCCGAAATAGTTACGCTACTAAGCATATTCTTTCTCGTGCGCTCATCTAATTCGGTCACAGTTATGTCAAGTTCTTCGAGAAGCTCTGAAGATACAAATTTCATCAACTTATCACTCCAGTATCCAACGTAAACTTTCTTTCCAGAAAAATTCTTACTCACATAACTGATGGCTCCGAGAATAGGCGCTGTACTGATACGATAATAGATATCATTCAAAACATCTAACTTTGCTGATGCTTCAAATTTCACATAATCATCTACAATCTCATTTACAGCTTCTGACACTTTACTGTAAATTGTTAAATCATAATCTCCAGTGATTATTGATCCCTGTATCCACAATGTGTCATCCACTAAGCTAACCACAGCTTTACGATGATTCTTTTCCAGCGCTTTCTCTATACGACCTATTAATGTTTTAGTACTAATCATTTTCTCTCCTTTAGGGCATTCTGCAGACACACTTCGTGTTCACTGTTAGCAGCATTCACATTGATTGAACCATGCTCAACTCTGCTAGCCACTTTAGGATGCCCATTAACAATATCAACAATCGTTGTTGTGAAATTAACTGAATTATCAGGTTTCACAGTATTGACTTCCAACAAGCTACCGCAAGTGGATATCTTGCTCTGTATTTTTACCATATCTACTCATAATCCCTTCTAATAACGCTTCTACTGTAGTTGTCTTGATTACTCCCAGCTTATTATCCTTGATCCGAATTTTATCTGTAAACTCAGTAAAATCATCTAAAATTTCCTCATGCTCTTCCATAAACAGATCAATAATCTGAAGCTGCACAGATGGCACTAAGGAAGTGCTGCGATGAATAAGACAATCAGGCAAATTCCGATCATTTAACAAATCAGAGATCAAAATTGTGAACTCTCCCCCGGCATATATCACCTTAATCTGCTCATCAACAGATTTAGTGCTACCAAAAATATTATACCCTGCCGGCAACTTAGCTTTTACTGCTTCGTATAACTCCTTAGAGTGCTCATTCTGCAAAGTAGTAAGCATTTTATCTGCTTTGGTTTCATTACAACGAGGGCAGGAAAATCCAGCCCTCGCAATATCAGTAACCGTACTTGTAAACTCATTACCGCATTTTCTATGTAATACTGAAACTACAGTATCTGTTACATCTAAAACCTTGTATGAGTGTCCTGCTGCTAATTTAAGCAGGCTATTCAGATTTTTGATCATTATCAGTAACCTCCTTACCTGTAGGTTCTAACTCAGCCGCTAAAAGGACAAAATAACGAGAACCTAATGGACCGTATATCCAAACAATCTTTGTGTCTGAAGCCAGTGAATCAGGTAGCTGTCTTACTTTTTTTGCTCTGTACAAAATAACCTTATGAAACTTTAGCAACACCGGAAGTGGATTAAAGTACCCAGCTGCTTTGAATAAATTTACAAAAAATCCAAAAATGGATATTACGGCAAGCACTATCATAAGAATAAAGAAACCAAACAGAATGTATACTATTACATCTGAAACATCTGGTCCGATTTCCGCTATTTTAAGAATCGTTGAGATAAACAAACCACTGATTAAAAATAACACCAGCCACTGTTCTGCAAACTTCTTATGAAGTACCTGCATACGATTACTTAATTTCTGCATAAGCCCTCCTTCTATCTCTTATAACGAGCTAAGAGATCCTTTGCACTTGGTGCTTTTGTTGTTACTTTTTCAACAACACCATTGTCATGCTTCACTTCTTTCACAATTGTGCGCTTCTTTTTCTTAGGAGTAGTGATTAAACCAATCTCCTTAGTAAGCTTGTTATCATAGGAGTTGTCTAATGCCTGCTGCATCTTCTCACTCTTATCCTGTACACGCTTAGCAATCTTATCCAAACGCTCAGTTGGTGCTTTTAAACCTGACATAAGCATAATATTTCTCGTCTCATTGTATGTAGCAAATACATCCAATGATTCACCAAACTCTGTGAAAATTGCATTCCGATCAATCTCCTGTGTCGTACTGAACACATAGTACAAAACTGTGCCTGATGTATCTACTGGTGCAAAAATAGAATCTTTAATAGATGCAATCAGCTGTGGAGCTGTGCTGCAATTACGATTCTTGACTGTGAAAGCTGCCATTCCCGATGTCTCGAAAATAACTTTCTTGATCTCCGCCTTATCGACATTACCTTTAGTGCTCTTGTGTCGCTCTGGGATATTCAGAATCTCATCCAATCCTTTGACAAATTCGTCATTAATTGTGAACTTATTATCCCGAGTGTTGTTATCAAGAAAGAAAATAGCACCCAAACCGTCTACATCGTACAACTCTTTACAGCAGTTATAGCTATTGATTGCCGGCTGCAATGGCTCCTTATCTGTTGGAAGAATTGTCACTGCTGCAAATCGCTTTTCCGGATCATATTCATCTGCACCAAACTCTTCTACAAGAACACCCAAAAGGTATGGTGATAAACCAGAGCCAGTACCACCACCACTGGCAAACACAACGAAGATAAGTCTCTCCGGTAACTTAGTACGTACTAAATCAACCAATGTATCAATATCATTTGCAAGTAAAGCCTTAGCTTTATCACGATCTTTAGCACAGCCCTCTCCGCCTTCTACATGATACTTATGACTCGAATCCTTTAATAAATTCAAATCCTCAGACGATGTATTAACATACAATACATTGTACCCAAGGCGTTCAAACTGAACGCCGATATTACTTGCTGCCTGCCCTACGCACAAAAATCCATATTCTTCTTTCATATCTATTTCCCTTTCTTCTTATCACTGTCTGGTGTTTCACCGACCATAATCTTACAAAAAGCTGAACCCTGCGGTGTAATATAATAAGTATATGTTCTACCTATTTTTACACCTAAGTCGATAAGCTTATAGATAATCATATCGTCTAAAGCTTTTCTGACTGTTCCCGTTGTAACAGATCCAAAACTTGGATCCCTGTCAAAAGCTCTGCAGATATCATCTACAGATACTGATTTCAAAATGGCATTATATTCAGAATCATTCAGATAATTAAGTATCTGAGCCTGAACAAATGATGGTACAAACTGCATTACACAACCTCCCTAATTAAAATATAAATAAAAAGAACAGTTGTAAGTACGTATAGTAACCTCCTAACTATTCTTTCATAGTCTGTTCCTGTACCAAATAAAGCCGTATCTGGAACTACCCTAATATTCACTTTTCCAATTGTTATTCCGTCTCTTGTCATGATATCTAACAAGAAATGACTTACTAATCCAGCTGTTATTCCTAGAACAGCTAAAGCAAGAATAGTAATTTCCGTCCCATTTAGATTTCTTCCAATCATATTAAAAGCCAGAGCTAAATAAATTGCTAACGAAATAAAAGCAGGTGCCACGTGTGATTTAACACTGCGGTGACCTGCTTTTACTATCTTGAAAAATCTTTGTATTAACAAATTAATTGGACTGCTCTGTGCTACAGAGTCATGCGCTTGATCCAAATCTGGTACAGTGCTTGCCCATACGGAATACGGAAGTATGATACCAAGCTGTATTAGCGGTTCAACATCAGGAATAAGTAATCCACCTTTATCCATCAGTATGTAACCACCTAAAGCTAAAGACATACTTCCTAAAACATGTGTCTTTGCTGTCATTAGTCCTCCATTCTGTATCATTCATTCACATAATAATTTTTCACTGTTGTCTTTTGTACCGGAATAGGTATTTCCTTTCTTTTAGGCAATGGATTCATAGAAACATTACCTTTCAGATTGCACCCACATGACATACAGTATCCTTGTGTACTACTTAAGAAAGTACCACATATTTTGCAATACACATTATCACCTACTTATCATTTTCTAAGCAGGTTTTTATGAAAAACAACTTCTTCTCACGTGGTAAACTTTCATAGATATTAAGCTGCTTATGATACTCCTTAATATCTGAGAAATGATGTATAAGAATATGCTTCCCGATACTAACGAGCATATCATCATCCTGCTTTTCTAATAACTTAAAATCTTTGTTATCGATTATTTTATCCATGACTTTTACATTCTTCATCATCTTCGAAAAATTCATAAAATCCTCCAAAAAAATAAGGAGTACCAAAACTCCTTATCTATAACAAACCAGTATATCAACATCAGTATCCGCAAAAACTTTTTCTAAAAGCTCTCGCACTCGATCCCATTCGAGCCTATCCAAACCACAGCCGATTAATGGCATTGCCAAGTATTTTATTTTCAATGTTACTACTTGCTTCTTCATATCCTCCAAAGCTTCTCGCAATGCTTTGTATGTTGGTTTCTGCCAACACTTGTCTTTTGTTACTAAATTGAAAACACTTCCAATCTTCAGGCACTTACCACCAGTGAAATGATAACTCCCATATTTTTCAAACAACTCGTATCGCATATTAAACCGCGTATCGAATTGCTTTGCAATTCCTGCACCTAAAGCAAAATCTGCAGAAATGCAATGTGCCAAACTGTACTGTGGATCTACACTAAATAGATCCTTTTCTACTTCTGTTAATCTCATAATTAACCTCCATCATAAATAAAATAGATAGCTTTTGCACTATCTATTTCATCATAGTATCTACATATTTTTAAGAATAAGGCTTGCTTGCGATCGCACAAGAGCACTAAGAGCTTCTAAACGCTCTTGCTTAAATGAATAAGGCTCCGTCATCCTAAATTCAAAATATTTTGCCACAGCTTTAACTTTTTCTGTAAGATCTGGACGATTTCGTAGTATAAAATCACCTAATTCTATAAATGAGTCTCCAAACTTTGACGAACAAGTTGCAGCATATGAACTCAGATCTCCGTCTAAAGAATCCACCCAATAAGGAGCTAGCGCCAAATTACTATCGAATATTGGTGCAAACCCAATTGGATTGAAATTATTATTATCAATCAAATACCCAAAATTTCCAGTGTGTCTGTCTACATTTAAAGATAAGCTATCAAATAATAGCATCATAGAAAGATCATCACAAAAATCCGCCTTTTGTAAAAGTTCCTGATAAGAGTTACCCTCAGAATAGTAACGCATAGGGACATAACCAACTTGTTCATTTGTAAAGCTAGCACAAACAGAAGCAATTCGTACATTATCCTCTACGGTTGGAGAAACTATTTCTTTCATATAACTGCTATTGTGGAATTTATAGCCAAATTTTGTATAATCAATTTCACATAGACTATAAGGTACATATTTTTTATAATCTAGAGCTTCTAAGATCTGGCAACTAAGTACTTCGCTAAAAGGCTCCAATCCAGCATTATATACACCGCTACCGCCACACTTAATAAGCTTATCAATACCATTCTGCTTTACCCAGCATTTAGGGAAATTACCATCGGTAGAGTATTCAGGTCTTCCTACATGTAAATTATTCTTAGCTTTGTCGGAGCAAAACCAAGCCAAGTCAAAAACACGTTCTTTATTGTATGGGTTTATTACATCCCAAGTCATATTATCATCAGCACGTTTTATCCATAAGGTATCATTCATAGAAATACCGTAATTAGCTAATGCTAGATCAAACCTCTCTCTCAAACCAATTTCGCTAAGTATCTTCTCTATGGAATCTCTATTAGCGATGATAGTTCTTGAACTGAGAAACGAATTAATATCTCTAAAGCTTGGTGGAATACTTCGAATTGATGCTTCATCAATATTAAATATATACCCACTCCCTGCACTTATTTTATAAAAAACAAGTAACAGATCATTCTTATTCATTAAAAAATACGTTTCTTTCTTACTTGGAAAAAGTGTTAATGGCTCCATAGGATCATCCTCTCCCTTTCTAATACTGTCTAGAGTTTATCATAAAAACTTATAAAAAGATAGAGTGGCTTTTACGCCACCCTACCCTTAGATTACTTTCTTCTAAGTTTGAAACAGATTACTGTAACCAGTCCTGCAAAAATAACTGCCAAACCGACTACAATAAAGATTCCCTTAGAACCAAGCTTGGTAATAGTGCTATTAGTAATCTCCAACAAAGGAACATCACCATTAGCAATAATCTCAGTATCGAAAGTAGCCTTAGACAGAACAAAGCCTATCGGAGCTTTTGTCTCTCTCAAACTGTACTTACCATAAGGTAGAACCTTAGTCATTGCTGTACCATCAGCACCGGTTACTAAATGATCTACAATTTTACCATTAGCATTGAATACATCAAACTCTGCACCTGCCAATGGGGCACGACCATCCTTGTTTACCTTCAGAACCTTGATATTACCTCTAGCCAATACATTCTTAATTGGCAATGTTTCATTCACATTGAATGTTGAAATCTTTGAATTAGCAAGAATCAATGTGAAAGGATGCAAATCTTCGTCCATAACGTACTGAGGACCGGCTGTCTTAAGCTCTTTGTAATAGTATTCTCCACGAACTAACTTAGAGTCGCATGAAGCAACACCATTACTATCTGTTACTGCATATCCAACACAAGTGTCAGCTGCTGCTATCTCCTTACCACTGTAATCCTTAATAGCATTTTTCGCATAAATGCCAAAGAGTACACCCTTTAATGGTTTCTCTACGTATTCGTACTCACCCTTGCTATTAAGTACAGCTTCTTCACCAACTTTGTTGATATTGACCTGTGTGTTACAGCTCTCATTGTTGATTGTCACAGAAGCTGTTAAGTTAGTCTCTGTCATACCCTGCAACCAAGTAAACTTCACGTTGTAAACAACATGATTATCAACCCAGCCATCCGGTACACGCTCTTTAATCTTGTAAGAACCAAAAGCTAACTCTTTACTAATGCCTGTACCATTTTCATCTGTTACGATTGTGTCAACAAGATTACCATCTTCATCGTACACATCAAATGAGATTTGGCTCATAGGAGCATCTTCCCACTTAAACTTTGTGTACTTTCCGTATTCACACTCAACAATCTCAGTAGTTGTCAGCATTTCACCATGTTTGAAAATCTGTACGTAGCACTTAATAGGCTCGTCATACATTACAACAGCTTCTGCTGCTTTCTGGTCTGAGATACTAAAGTCAATACTATTACTTGTTGTGTAACCGTATGGAGTCTTCTCTTCGATTAATCTATAATCGCCAGGAGTTAAGTACTTAATTGTGTGCGGTGTTCCATCTGAAACCCATCTTTCTACAAGCTGTAAACCTTCAGCATCTGAATTAGTTGCATCACTTACTGTAGCATCTGAGCTACTAGCATCACTAGTTGTTGCGTCAGTTGCTGTTGCAAAAGCTGGTCCGTCACTCACTCTGTACAATGCTAAAGTGGCACCTTTCACAGAAGCTCCACCTAAGTTTACACTCTGCTTATCAAAAGTAACCTCAATTGGATGATTGATCATTACACATTTCTGTATCTCTTCACTATCGTATACATCAAACTCAATAGTGCTCTGAGTTGTGTAGTATCCTAAAGGAACAGTATCTTCATGTAACTTGTACCTTCCTGGAGTTAAGTATTTGATAACATGACTCTCTGAAGTACTTGTCCAAGTCTCAATTTTAGTGTCTCCGTCACTATCCATTCTGTATAGTGTAAGAACAGCTCCCGGTAATTCCTTCTCGGTTGCGGAGTCAATCTTACTTAACTCTACAGTAATAGGCTTATCGTACAATGCAACTTTGCCATTCTTTGTATTGTATTCATATTTAGCTACATTGGCAATAGTTACACCATCCTTATCGTATGAAAAACTATAGTAAACGGTTTCATCACCGCTAATTGTCATCTTGCCACCCGGAGCGATTGTCTCATCATTACCAACGTAAACAACCTTATCTGCACAAGTAGCATATCCATCTTCAGTTGGAGCTTTTGTCTCTCTAATCACATACCAACCGGCTGGAACTTTATCAAATTTCTTAATACCGCCTGCTGTAACCCAGACAGCTTTCACAGTCTTGCCTGATTCATCACGAGCCTCAAGAACTACTGGTTTGCCATCTTCACCAATCGCAATATGACCAGCTTTATCCATAGCTTTGTAGATTGTAAGCTCTGCATTAGGAACCCAGTCTCCGGTTTCCCAATCAGCTTTCGCAATCTCTAATGAGAATGGTGCATCATAAAAATCAACTTCCCAGTACTCATATTCTGTATCGCCAACTTTGTTTGAGTAGGTTGTTGCTTTTACCCACTGATTGTTTGCCCACAGATAAATGCCATCCTGTCGAACACTAAAGGTGATATTGTCATCCTTATCGTATCCAGTTGGCGCTTCTTCCTCTACGATTGTGTACTCACCGTATTTGAATGCTTCAAATAACAACAAGAATCCTTCATCATTTGTCTCAAAGATAGAAACATCTGTGTAGCCATTCTCTGTCTGTCTCTGCTGAGTAACCTGCTTACCATAAGTCTTTGGGTCTTTACTGTATTCAGAACTATCTGCCCCTGAAATATCCCAAATGCTAAACTTAGCTTTGTTCTGAAGTACAAACTCATTTGTACTCTTATCCTTCTTATTGATCTTCAGGTATTTCTCGATCTGCATATCAGTCGGAGATACACTTGTTGTAGCATAAATCTTTGGATCTCCATTTGCATCCAGCACAAAATTACCTGCTGAATCTTTTCTGTATCTTGGTAATGTGACTACCATAGGATCAACTGTTTCGTAACCCTCTGGAGTCTTTGTCTCTACGATTACGTATGTTCCCGGCATAAGATCAATTGAAGTGACTTCTCCATCATCATTATCGCCAGAACCAGTAACCAAGACTCTTTCACCATCATCAGTAACTACTTCACCTGTTTCATTACTAAAGTCATAACTCTTGAAGTTGTATGAAATACTACCATCTGCATTTGTAACCTTGCAAGCAGAAATATCGCCCTTAAGGCTACTGATTAAGTAAACACTAAACTCTGCACCATTCAATGGCTCAATCTTAGTCGTGTTACCATCCTTTACTGGCACATATTTCTTAACATGAATCGGCTGCATGATTGGCTGATTTGTTACATCTAAATGTTTTGAAAGTGCAGTGTAATTCACATCACTCTTCTCAGCATCTGTTCGATTATCACGTAAATCTACTGAATGCTCTGCTTTGTCTCTGTAGAAATCCTTTGGCGCACATAACTCAACCACATAATAATCATCTGCATTTTTTGCCGGGAAAAGATCATTAAAGCTTATCTTTCCATCTTTACCTGTTGCTGTACTTATGCGAATTGCCTTTGCTGTACCTGCCTTAGCAACTACCTGCTTGCCTGTGGTTGGATCAATAACCGGTGTACCATCACTATGTGTAAGTGGTGTGCCAACACTGTAATTCTCTGCCTTTACCTTGGTCTCACCAGTTGATTCGTCCACAATATCCCGCTTTACGTATAATCCGAATACAGCACCTTCCAATGTCACATCGCCTGTACTGCCCTGTGCAGGACTTGGATTGCCGTTTTTCTTCTGAACTGTGAGATTGACCGGAATTGGTGTATCAGAGAACTTTGGTGCGTTGGTGTCGGATACTGTAGTTCCGTTGTCATAGCGCTTCTCTGTGCCGCCTTCCATTCCGTATAACCAAGCTTCTCCACCTGAACCTTCCTGTCTTACCTGAAATACCCAATGAGTCGAACTCTTCGTGTAGTTCTCTGGAGCTTTCTCCTCATACATTATTACTGTGCCTAAAGGAACTGTTCTATCCCCCATAGGATCAGTAAAGAATGGGCTTGAGTTGTAACCGCTTGCAGTAGGTGATAATAAAAATATTACTTTACCATTAGCATCTGTCTCAAAATACCATTTGCTTACAGAGCCTGTGTGCTTTGTCTGAGCCTCTGATTCACTGTATGTCTGAATTCCTGGATAGTATTCGATACAGTAAACAGCACCCTTGATAGGAACATTGCTGTTATTTGTCTTTGTCAACGCAACAGAAATAGGGTCATCTACCGGTGTATCTGTTGTATTGATTACGTACGGATTATCTACAGTGTTTGCTGCGGTTAGAATAAAAGGTCCAAGAATTTGATCGCTTTTTAAGTAACCCTTACCAGCTTTCATTTCTTTTGCGTAATAAGTCCCAATTGGCATCTCCAATGTGTTTGTATTGCCTGCACTATTACATGTGAGTACAGCATTACTTCCACTTACAGTCTTAGCCACATTTGTAGCATTTACATCAGTGTATAATGTGTACTGCGTACCTGCCAAATCGTATAATGGATTATTGTTGGAGCAGTTTGGATTTGAAGATGTTTTCTTTAACGCCACATGGGAAGTTCCCTCCCATTCAACTTGAAAACTAAACGGACTAAAGCTCAAATCACCTGTTACAACATTCTGAAGCCCGCCTGGAGAGACCCAACATGTAAGGTACATAATATATTTTGTATTATTACCAAAATCAAATGTCACAGTTTTATTACCAACTATTGGATTTGCGTAAACTCTAAACTGATTGCCACCACGAAGACTCACTGTAGAACCTGCGTTATAATCTGTATACTGTGTTAATTCAGCATTTGTATAAACACGGAACTTATAATTTGCCGGAATTGCATAATTCCAAACCAAATCAGAGGAAGCATCTACTGTCAATACATCGGACATGAGTAACCCATCTTCTGATTTGTCAGCTTTTGTTCTACCTGTTACTCCACAGCGTTTCCCTTTACTCACACCATTTACACCATCTACCAAAAATGGTAAATCCTTATAGGAAATAGCATTCAATGCATCAATATAAGCCCTTGGACTATTTCCATAATAACCGGTTCCGTATCCATAAATAGTCGATGCTTTACTAGTTTCTTCGCTAGCACCAGAAAAATAACTACATGCTAATGCAACAACAGCATTATCATTTTTTGTATGTTCATTATCGCCGCCATCAGATGTAAACCCATTCCATACAACACCAGGCATTGGTGTCCAATGCTTCGCATAAGCTAAAGCCTTTGCTATATTCGTATAGCTATCCTGTGATGTAAACTGACTGTGCCCATCTACAGCAGACAGCACTGTACCATAATTATCTGTACTAACACCATGCTGGTAACAATAACCATGTGTAGCATATGCCTTATCACTAGCATTTATAGCAATACAATATAATGTTGCCTGAACATAGTCAGAACTGGTTTTATAGAATCGTCCGTAGTAAAAATCATGTATATGAGGGAATTGCGTTTCCTGATGTGGTTGTGGTGCATATAACAGTTGTACCTCTTTCCAAGACAAAATAGGATCACTGATATTCACCAACTGTCCATCTTTCTCATCTGTTACAGCATCCGTCACAGTGGCATCACCCGGCGGTGCTGCATCAGCCTCCGTTGTAACTTCTCCTAGTTCCTCCGCCCAAGGAACTAATACTTTTGACAGAAATGAGATTGGTAAAAGACAAACCATCAGAATACCAATCAAGATCAGTAAGCGTTTTTTCTTTTTTGATTTCAAAGTTTTTTCCTCCCTTTCATCATTGTTTTTTCCTTTACTGAACCTTATTCACTTAACTAGAAAAAGGGATGGCAAAAGCCATCCCGAATTACTTAAGTGAACGAAAAAACCTAGAAGATTTTACTCTCCTAGGTTCTAGTTGATTATTTAATTAAAACAGTTTCATATTGTCAGGGACAATCTCCTGTAGCATTTGTTGTATTATTTAACTCTTTACTTGAGGACTCTTTAATTTCTTCATCTTTAGTTGTTAAATTATCAGTAGCAACTTCATCATCTGTTGCTTCAGCATCTACAACTTCGGTATCTGTTGCTTCAGTAGAAGGATATCTCTTATTAACAAGTTCTCTTGTGTATTCTACTGCTTTCCAGCAATCATCTACATCCTGCTTACCTACAAGAAAAGCATCATCCCCAGGATATCTGGTTGTAAAATAATAACCATCGGCTGGCATAATTTTACTCCAATCACACTCAAAATCAGGAATATTCTTAGTGATAAACCTACGTAAATACTTCAAAGAATGCGAGTGCAATGCTGCTGAAGTATCCATATCCTTACACTCAGAATCTATTACATGTTTCAAATATCTTTCACAAATATTCTGAGAAGCAGAACAGAGTATGTTACCAACACGACCATGTTCATAATCGTATGAGAGAAATTCATAATCATTTTCAGCTAAATCATGATAGTTTAATGATTTTTCCATAGCAAAATAGCCTCCTTTTTTAGATTATTTGTAAACTGGTAACTTGGATTCCTAAGACCAGATTTACTTATCATAAGCTCCACCATTGGCAAATTATAATCATCTGGAGCCACATCACTTCTCATATGTGCAGCTACTCGTGCTGTAGTATCATCAGATACACATACAAATAAATCTACGTCAGAATTGTATTTATGATCTTTTCTGGCATAGCTACCGTATAAATAAATACTCTTCACGTATTCTCGATAATCATTCGTTAAGACATTAATAGCATGTCTTAATGCTAACTCATGACGATTACTGCATTCTTTAATCATAAGGCTCCCCCTTTAGCAACATTTCAACAGATAGTATTGATAATTACTGAAACTCTATTACATTCAATAAACAGTTTTTCTTATTTATACTTATTATAACAACTTCCTTACAAAAAATCTACTATAGTTGTACTTGACTCATTCTACACTTAAATACAAAAAGGGATGGCAAAAAGCCACCCCGAATTACTTAAGTGAATGAAAAAGGCTTGGGGACTTTTAGTCCCCATACCTCAATAACACGCGCAAACTTAGTTAATCTTGCCTACCGAAAATACACACATCGAAATGACGAAAACGTGCATGTATTCCACTTTGTACACAGATAACTTAACACAAAGGATATAACATAAATCCAATTTACAAGGAGTGTGCTAAACTATGAATAGTTTGTTGCGCATGTTGAAAAGATTTAGGAGCTGTTACACTCCTAAATCCTAGTTGACAACATGCAAATTTTTTGTTACCATCCAAAACAAGCACAAAGTGCTTAATTCAACTGAAAGGAGGGTAACGTATGAATGCTACATACGTACTTATCTTAAAGGCTGTTTTTTGCACTTCCCGGAGATGTTCCGAATCATAATTATATGAATAGAATTGGCATAAAGCCCTTCTCCTAAGCAAGCGTCCTAGGCTAAGCTTGCTAATCATAAAACCATCGTCTCTGTTTTAACCGTAGGCGTACTTAAAGACAGGATAAGTTACAATAATCAATGCTTATAGCTCGTCTTATTACAAAATACAACCTAAACATGCATGTACTTTTATGAGGAATGTGCTAGGCTACTGTTATAGCAGTAGCCTTTTTTATTGCATGTGTCAAAAGAACCCAGAAGCTTTTACACTTCTGAGCCCTAGGATATTCTTGACAAAGAAATAATAAAATGACATAATATAAACAGAGTTACTTGCAGTAAAACGCTTTAACCCTTTGGAGCTTTGCTTCAAGAAGGGAGGTGAGCAGCATGAAAGACTTGTTTGAGTTTTTGAAAGCACTCGCCATTTCGGTGCTAGTGTTTGTTGCTCTAGCGCTGATCTTCAGCAGGCTACTAAGTAGCTTTGTCGCTATGTTCTTCTAGAGAAGACATATTTTATTATTTAATACTATAGATTTAGTATTGGGACGCTCACTTGAGGCAGCAAAGAACGCCAAGTATTATTTGTCCCTCTTTATCAGAAAACAAAGACACCCGGGAATGCGACATTTCTGGGTGTCTTTGTTTATCCCAAAGAACCCAGAAGCTGTTACACTTCTGGGTTCTGCTTTATGCTCGATCAACATAGTATTCAGCATCACTGTTCTGCTGAATAGCAGCTTCAATTATTGCAGGTGTCTGCTTACGAACGTAAGCTAATGCCACATATGACTGCTTCACAGCAAACAAGCACAACTCTTCCGTCTGCTTGCGTATTAAGCACAAAACATGATAATTAGCTTCTAAAGCAACTTTGCAAATTTCCGGATCCTGCACATCCAAATACTTTATAAGATACGGATGTTCCTTTATCACAGCAATTAAGTCCTCTCGGCACAATTCATTAACATTCATGTTTATTCTCCTTTACTATTATTTTTTGATATGCTATTATTCTCCAAAGGAGGTGATTCTATGGGAATGGGATGGCATACACTTGCACACGAAAGCAGTGAGTTAAAATCAAAAAGACCTTGTAAATGCGGTAAGGGCTTCATTTATTCTTACTTTGTAACTACAGAAGAAAGTGAATACCCTCCATTTGAACGTGGTTATGAGAAAGAAACTACTGACTGTCCAAATAACTGCGAACAAATTAAACGAAGTTGATTAGTATTTAACACCAAAAGAACCCAGAAGCTTTTACACTTCTGGGTTCTGAGATACCATTGACATCTCTTAACATAGATGCTATTCTAATCTTGGCACATTTATAATTAAATAAATTATAAATCTCTTTCATGGTGCCAAGTTTAGACTGAAAGGAGTGATTAAATGAGAGATTTACTGAAAGGAGTAATCGGAAGCTTATTGTTTCTTATTATTCCTGTACTAGCAGTTATTTTAACGCTAGTGATAGTAGGAGTTATCTAGACTCCTAGGGATTACCTGAAGTAACTCTCAGTTAATCTCTTTGTGAAAGATCTCTTTTTTAATTACTTTGTGAATACACAAAAGAACCCAAGGGTGTAGACCTTTGGGTTCTTCATTTTTTCACTCTTTCATAACACCAAAAGAACCCAGAAGCTTTTACACTTCTGAGTTCTACTTTCCTATTTTATTATTTTTTAGCACCACAAGAGCAAGCCCAATAACCTTCCTCATCGTGATGAACAGTGTGCGTTTTTGCTGGAATTACTTCTGTGTATGGATCTCCAGTCTTAATCCAAACCTGCGTTGTACCATATCCATCAGCTGGACAAGAACCACCGCCATAAGTAGCGTGAGCTACAAAATCATCAGAAGAAGTAAATACCTGATAACACGTGTTACACCGCTTAGCTGGAGCATAGTATCCTTGCTCAGGATAATCAATTCTCTGCTCAGGAGTGTCAATTACCGTCTCATCCCAAGCATCCTTAGTCTTTACCCAAACATTGTAATTGTGCTGATGCTGAGCTGCAGGAGCCTCTGTCGTTGCTGGAGTAGATGGCTTCTGACTTGGTGTTGAGTTGCTAGATCCACTGTTATCACTGTTTCCAGAATTACCACCAGAGTTACTACCGCTGTTATTTGGCTTTGGTGTTGTGCTCTGCCCACTGCTAGTACTTCCGCCATTGCTATGGTTTGTACTTGGCTTTGTGGACTCTGTTGTGTTTGGCTTCTTCTCTTCAGTAGTCTCTTCAGCTTTCTTCTTTCCACCACCGATTTCTGTTGTAGCTGGTACTGCTTCCGGCTTTGTGCTTCCATCTACTGTAGCCTCAATCGCTGCTTCAGTTGTTGCTTCCTCTGTTGTTGTAACCTCAGCAACCTCAGTTGTCAAACCGCTAAAGTCAGCTGCATCGCTCATAGTAGCAACAGTGCCTGCCTTTGGTCTCTGCTGATTGTGAACTAAAGCAATACCTGTTCCTACAGCTGCACTACACGCGAGTGCACCAATTACAATAGGAACCCAAATCCTATTCTTCTTTTCTTCTTTATTCTTCATAATGAATTCCTCCTTGCTGGATTCTAGCTTGCCAGAATCCAATTTCTCTTTTCTTTTTTGTTAATTATAAATAATGTAATTTTTTACGAATAAAGGTTTTTAAGAGCGGGTTATTTGTTTCATTTCTCATTATAACTTGCATTAGTTCAAAGTAACTCCCTTTATTTCCTGGTGTTTTGAAACAATATAAACTTTTATACCGGAAAACGTGTAATCCTTTTCTGTTCAGATTTCTCATATAAATACTTACAAAAAGGTACTAATTGTACATTTTCTTGTTGCATCTCAATATCTTTAGTCAACAAAATGCAATCATACTTTTCCCATGACTTTAACTGTTGGAAATATACTTCTTTAGAGCTTTTGTTAGAAATTGTTATTTCCAGAGCTTTTAAATTCTCCCGATCAACATAATCAATTTCACCTCCAGTATCAGGGACAAACTCATCCATAGTACATAAGCCAGTATCATAAGAAATAAGTCCTCTTACATAACATTCCAAAGCACTTCCCATTATAGTGGAATTATCATAATCTTTTAATGTTATCTCATCAAAACAAACAAATTCTTTTACAAAATTATAATAAAACATAGGATATTTTACTTGTACAGAGTATCGCCTGCAAAATTCAACAACATTTCCTATAGGCGCTTCACCAATTCCCCATAACCATTGTTGTAAACTTACACTATCTCCTAAACTATCTGTTATAGTAATAAAATCAATCTTTATGAGGAAGCGTAAATAGTCTCTCAGACTCTTTAATGTAATTTTAGTAAAAAAAGTATGTTGCTTGCTATATTCTTTGTAAAAATTCTCAGCAAATTGTGTGAACTTCACTCCATGAGAATTAGATACAGTATTCCATATTTTAATAGCCACTCGTTTTGGGTCTAAGTAGGTTTCCCAGTTGATCTTTGAATGTAACTTCGTAAGGTTTACAAACAAAAAAGCTACAACATTATTGATTTCCTCTGGAACGAGTTCCACGTTTCCCGGGATTACATTTATTGCATTTTTATTAGAAATTATTGTTTCTGTAAGGCACCCTTCCAAATAAGCTCTATTGTCTGTTATACCAAAAAACTCAGAAGAGTTTTGTAGATAATCCAAGAAATCCTCTTCACTTAAATTATTTTTATCTAATCTTCTGAAAGTGATCCACTCATTAAAATCCAAAAAACTCATATAGATCTTAACACATTTTGTAGGCATAGTCATATTCACCCAAGAATCAATAGAAATTAATTGACTACCCGTTATTATAATTTTAGCAGTCGTTTCATTAGCAGCGTTAGCTATTTTATTTAAGAAAACGTCTGGAGCTTCTGCGTATGTAATCTCATCAATAACTATTAGGCTGTATTGCTCTAAATCTTCTACAAAATTATCAAATAAATCCAGCTTTTCCTGCTCACTCATAGATTTACAATCATAATATATACAATCACTCTTTTTTTCCAATAACTGTTTCAGGGCAAATGTCTTACCGCATTTTCTTGGCCCTATTAAAGCAGCAAAAGGCTTCTTTGAAGATAAAAAGGCTTCTAACTCTGAAACAATCTTTCTTTCAAAAATATAAGGCTTCTGTTGCACATCATCGAGAATATTCATACGCTTCATAGTATCTGCTCCTTTCTTATAACGCTATTTTTAATTATAACAACTTCTTTTCTAAAAATCTATGGCTATCTGCTATTATGCTCAGTTTTTGAGCATCAAAAAAGCATGGCAGCATTTCTACTACCATGCCCTGTTTTAAAGTATTGTCATAGATGTAAACGAGCAAATAATTTTTCCTAATTGCTTAATAGGAAAACCACCTATTTGGAAATTTGCAGGGAACTTACATCTAGAAAACATATCAGTATAATTACGATTTGCCGTAAAAGTAAAGTCATTCAACGAAAATCCTTTTGGAAATTCCACGCAATAAAACATATTACTGAGATTTGTTGCTGTCTCAAAAGTAAATTTATCTCCAAGAGTAAACCCAATAGGCATTTCACAGTGCGCAAACATATAACGCATATCTGTCACCTTAGCAGTATCAAATTTATCACCGAGAGAAAATCCTTCCGGAAATACACAAGAGGCAAACATCTCTTTCATACATTCTACATTGCTAGTATCAAATTTATTGCCAAGAAAAAAGCCCAGGTAAATTACATTCTCCAAACATGCGATACATATCAGTTACCTTAGAAGTATCAAATTTATGTCCTAATGAGAAATCTTCTGGTAAATTACACTTATAAAACATCGCCCGCATATTAGTAACATTAGAAGTGCTGAACTTATCTCCTAGAGAAAATCCGACTGACATTTTACAAGCACAAAACATAGCTTCCATGTTAGTAACATTTGAAGTATCAAATTTGTTCCCTAAAGTAAACCCAGATGGTAACTCAGTACCGCCAAACATACTGCACATATTTCTCACATTGCTAGTATCAAATTTATCTCCTAGAGAAAATCCGACTGACATTTTACAAGCACAAAACATAGCTTCCATGTTAGTAACATTTGAAGTATCAAATTTGTTCCCTAAAGTAAACCCAGTGGAAAGATTATAATCATAAAACATATAAGCCATATTAGTAACATTAGAAGTGTCAAATTTATCTCCTAGAGAAAATCCGACTGACATTTTACAACCACAAAACATAGCTTCCATGTTAGTGACATTTGAAGTATCAAATTTGTTCCCTAAAGTAAACCCAGTGGGAAGATTATAACCATAAAACATATAAGCCATATTAGTTACTTTAGAAGTGTCAAATTTATCTCCAATAATGACAGCGGCTGCATCAGAATTCATAAACATATGATTCATATTCTCAACATTAGAAGTATCAAATTTATCTCCCACAAAAATGTTTCCCTTTAAACTGCACTCTGCAAACATGCTATCCATATTAATAACATTTGAAGTGTCAAATTTATCTCCTAAAGAGAATCCTTTTGGTAAAATACAGTCACAAAACATAGCTTCCATATTAATTACATTGGAAGTATCAAAATCCACTAACTTAAAACCTTCAGGTAGTGCACTCCCACGGAACATATGACGCGTACTAATACAACCTTTTGGCAAGCCTACTTGACTCCCTTTTCCCACGTAGCGTAAATAATCATGTTTCTCCTCACGTGCGAGATACTCTACCTCAGTTGGAACAGTAGAAGTCTGACAAACTTTGAACTCCATAGGATCAAACCAAAAGTCTCCCAGTTCTCCTTGATAATGTATTAGGTTAGCCTTAGGTGCTGCACTACCCTTTTCAAATAAATTCATCGATTCCATATGCTAAACCTCCTCACAATTACTTAATAAATTCTCAATAGTCACACCTTCTGGCAACTTACAACCATAGAATATATAACTCATATTGCGTGCATTGCTGGTGTCAAATTTATTCTCTAACGAGAACCCTTTAGGTATTCATGAAGCTTAGAGATATCGAACTGTTCACCTAATGAAAACCCTTCCGGCAGTTTGCAGTTTGAAAACACACCTTCCATAGAGGTAACTTTAGAAGTGTCAAATTTATCTCCTAGAGTAAACCCTTCTGGTAACTCACATCCCTCAAACACTCCTCTTGTGTCAATATATCCTTCTGGTAAACTTACTGATAAGTCATTACCCTTATAATGTAGTGTATCGTTCTTAGTATGTTCAATTTCAAACTCATTAGGATCATACCAGAAGTCTCCGAGTTCTCCTTGATAGTGAATTAGATTATCCTTAGGTGCTGCGCTATCATTTTCAAATAAATTCATTGATTCCATATGCTAAGCCTCCTCGCAATTATTTAGTAAACTCTCGATAGTTTCACCTTCAGGCAATTTACAGTGATCAAACATGTTGGCTAAATTTGTTACATGTTCTGTAACAAATTTAGATCCTGTAACAAAGCCAAAAGGCAACTTGCAATAACGAAACATACTTTCCATATCCAAAACCTTTGAAGTATCAAATTTATCTTCCAGCGTGAATTTTTCTGGTAGATTACACCAAGAAAACATTTCATGCATATCAAGAACACTACATGTATTAAACTTTTTTCCCAACCAGAAGTTTTTCCCCATTACACAATAATAGAACATTTTTGACATACGCAATACATTAGAAGTATCAAATAAATCTCCCAATGTAAAACTATCTGCCATTTCACAATGGGCAAACATACATGACATAGAAACAACATGTATTGTGTTAAAATTACTTCCGAGAGAGAACCCTTCTGGTAATATACTATGTTCAAACATACTATCTAAACATACAGCGCTTGTCAATGAAAAATTATCACCCAAGGAAAAATTATCTGGTAGCTCACAATTCTGGAACATCCCAGTCATATTTATGACACGCTTTGTAATAAAATAATCTCCCAGCTGTAAGCCTTGTATCATTTTACAATTAGAAAACATAAAAGACATGTCTACAACATTGTGAGTCTTGAATTTATGACCCAATATAAATCCTGCAGGTAATTTACATCCCGAAAACATACCACTCATATTAATAACATTAGAAGTGTCAAAGCCAGTTCCTAGAGAGAATCCGGCAGGAAACTCACATTTGGAAAACATATGAGACATATCCTTCACCTTAGAAGTACCAAACTTATCCCCTAATGAGAAATTAGACGGTATCTTACAATGACTAAACATAAAAGACATATTTTTTACATTAGAGGTATTAAATCTAACTCCTAATGAAAAGCCTTCATGAATCTTACAGCTACAGAACATATAAGACATATCAACAACTTCTGATGTATCAAAGTCAATCAACTTAAATCCTTCTGGTAGCTCACTTCTAAAAAACATATATCGCGTACTCACACAACCTTGCGGTAACCGAACCTCTTTTCTTGTTCCTATATAATGCAGACACTCTCTTCCAAAATGCTCAAGCTTAAACTCATTAGGATCATACCAGAAGTCTCCCAGCTCTCCTTGATAGTGAACGAGTCCATCATCACACTTCTCGTTATTTTTTCCAAATAAATTCATTGATTCCATATGCTAAGCCTCCTCACAATTATTTAGTAAACTCTCGATAGTTGCCCCTATTCAATAAATTTTATGTTTTCAGCATTAAATGTACTTTTAATCCTTTTCCAAGTTAATTCGTTATTAGGCATACAACGGTATCTATTTAATAAATCCTGTTCTGTAGGTTTATAGTTCTTATCAGATATTAGTACCTCATAGTGAACACCCGTATCTTCAAAGAAAATATCTGTGCTATAGAATCCGTTGCGGAGATAAAAGTTCTTTCGCCTTTCTGTTAGTTCATCCGTAGGTCTTTCAATAATTAGCATTACTTTATCTTTTGAAGAAACAAGTCTTTGCAGTGCCTTTGAACCTATACTTTGGTTACGATATTCTTTATCTACGGCAAAGTACATAAGATATGTAATATCATTTGGTAATTCTACTGTAAATTGCATGCCTACAGGCTCATCATCCTGCAAAATACAGCTTAAATGCACATTAAATTCCCTATCACATTTTTTAAGAATATTAAAGTCAAATCTTTCTGACTTAGGAAATGACCTCTCATAAATAGACTGTATTTTATTTTTATGAAAATTGTATTGATAATGTTCAAATCTAATCATATTTACACTCCTTATTCTTAATACTAATTTTCTTGCAATTATTTATTCTCCGTTTTCTATCTTCTTGTATTGCTGTTATTAAAATCATATGGTTCCCATCTTTTGCCTGAATTTTATTTATTCTTTCTTGATACTTTGCTTCTGACTCAAGATAATAATTATTTTTGTAGCTATAATAAACTGTTAATATCAAGGTTACTAAAATTAAAAGAAATTCAGATATACTTGCAATTATAAGTTCTGTTCTACCTAATACTATTGAATATATCAAGTTCGCAAGGGAACTAACAGTCCATAAAAGCCAACTTATAATAGATAAATCTTCTGATTTCTTTGTTTTTATTAGCTTAACTATTTGCGGAATATAAGATATGTATGTGCATATAGTCACAATCCACATAGTAATTATAAGGATTAGTTCTTCCATCTTAGTAACCTCCTTGACAATTATTTTCATATTCGCTATACTTTGGTCATACCCATTTTGAGAATATCTCAAATTAAGCCATCTGAACCCCTTTTTAGTTACAGATGGCTTTTTTCTTGCACTACGAAGCAACAATATTTAAGATAGAAAAGGCAGCGAGTTTTACCTCACTGCCTGATAGACAATTTTATTCACCTATCTATAATAAACAACTTTCCTATTTTTATTAAAGGAGGAGAGAGGGTACATGACCCCCTCCCAATGAAAAGTTGGTTGCTTACATTGTAAGGGGCGCTTATTGATGCGCCCCCAACAAAAGAGAAAAGAGTGCATGATGATTTCCCATCACACGCACAAGGATGTCAGGACTCCGCCTGACTACATTAATCGGGACTAAATCCCGCCGGTACTGAAGCAATGCTCCAGTTAATCACACGCGCCCAGTAGCTACCCGCGCAGTAACCCAAGGCACAGCAGACTCGACCTCATAAGTCTGCTCACAAGAGACTACCCTTATAGGTATTCTCCAAAAAAGCAGATAAGCTTTTACACTTATCCGCCCTTACTTAGAGGAATTTTGTAATAATGAAAATCTTTCATTTTTACAAAGTGATAAGTTGGTACACATGCTCACAACCGACAATGGCTATCTGCAACGCGTTTCTGGTGCTCATTGCCGATCTACTGTGTACCTATCATACTCATCACTGGTTCTTAGCAATGGCTATCTGTGATACATTTCCGGTGCTCATTGCTAATTTGCTGCATTATGCAACAGAAGCTAAAATCTAGGATGGAAGGATCATCCTAAGAATGGAAAATTAAGACAATCACAAATTCTCTTTGTTATTATCTTATAATTTATTATAAGTACGAATAACTTATAAACAGGTTTTCAAATTACTAATTTTTAGCCTTTTAGGTGTAAGGCTTTCACTATTATTTCCTCATAGCTCAACCCAGCGCGTCTATATACATTTACGTACGAAGAGCTCTTTCCTAATCTGGTGCTCAGATCGCTGTCGCTGCAAAATACATAATCAATGCCTGCCACTGTAACTGCCTTAAAAGACATTGTAACTTTCTCTATGATGTCTTTATAATTAAGACCGCGTTTTAAGTAATAGTATATAGTACTTGGAGCCTTGTCTAGCTTCTGTGCTAATTCTTTTACAGAATCAAATTGCCACAATTTACCATTTACTGAAATACTATGTTTATACTTAGTCTTGTCCTTTTTACACTGATAATAGTAATAATCTTTTTCGTCATAATCAGAGTATCGTATACCACTAGAAGAACGATAATCAACCCACCGCTCATACATCTTATTCGAAACCTCTGCGTATTCTATTTCATATGATTTCTGTGGATACTTATCCTTGTATAATTCGATTATGCGAACAAACTGTTTATCCGGCCAAATAATGCACTGATTTATGCAACAAGGTTCTCCTATCATCACAAGTTTTCCCTGCTTAAAGTATTCCTTATCTTGCAGTAAGTTGTACCACTTGCTATCAGAGAATATATAGTCTTCTAGACTAAAAGTCTCAGCTTCACTATCACTTAAAATCTGTATGCAGTAATCATCGATAAACTGGATGTTACTGACGTGTACATTAAAATGTTCACAAGATCTATCACTTCTGAATACTTTAGAAGTGCATCTTTGTAAATGCTCATAACTAGGAGGTAACTTAACACTATTCAAATCCCGACTGTAATAACCACCATCAAGATCAAAAACCATATCTGTTGCATTGACATATTCATCCAAGCTTAACTCTTCTGGCATATATTTCATTAGTAGTTGACATCTACTATCATAACGTTGCATAGGAAATGTAGGCCAGATATTACACAAATCATCCTCGGAATAAACACTCTCCCATAAGTCGTATTCTGTAACGTTAAAGATCACACAACTTATGGGTTTTAGTGGCAAAAAAGTGTTTCTTCCATCAAAGGTAACTAGCATTGGGAAAAGCTCTTCTAATCTTAAGTCATACGTGCCAAGAATCTTATCAACATCTGATGGGGTGATGCGTTTAATACCATGCTCATATTCCCGTAAAACATTACTACTAATATTAAGATCGCACGCCATCTGAAACCGGGAAATGCCTAATTCTTTTGTACGATATAAAAATAATGTATTAAATAAATTATCAAGTTCGGAATACCATCTAAAGTATCCTTCCTTATCAAATTCATCCTCCGTTTCTTTTTCGTTAAATGTGATATTACACTTGCCCATTATCTGCTTTATAATTGCCATAGGAACTTGGCGTTCTCCAGACAAATAACGTCCCATTGCTCTTCTAGAACATTTCATTCTAGCAGCGAACTGCACTATAGACATATTTAAACTATCGAAGAAAATTCTGAGAATTTGATTGTAATCCTTTTCTAATAAAAGTTTCTCTACTTGCTCAGTATCTATCTGCTTATAATACATAAATAAACCACCTTAATTTATTTTATAATAATTATAGAGCTAATGTCTGATAAAATACAAGTGCGCCGGAAAAATAATTTTTTAAGGTGTTTCTCATGAGAATTTAGAAACTTCGTCAAGAGCTTTCAAAACACTAGAGTATGCTCCGCCAGAATAAGCATCCATAGCTTGTATAGTTGCAGAGCGTAGCTCTGCTGATGTTCTTCTTTTGTTTCTTGTACACGGCTTAGAACAGTATTTCTGCTTTCTACACTTTTCGCAAACACCGTTTGTAAGCCATTGTTCATTGTCAGCACTCATGGTAGTATAACCTCCCAACCAATTATTTAAGCTAAAGCTAGCACGCAGTTAGTTATACATGCTGCTTTTCGCAATACATGTCACATAGTTACTTCTGTTATAACTTGCACCCAAAATAATGTCATACTTCTGCTAAGCTTCCTGTATCATCATTTCTCTTATTAGCGTTATTAGAACTGATAGCACTCGAATTATCTCCTCATAAGATAAACCCTTTCCTAGGCGATAATCAACATAGCTTGCGCACTTTCCTAGCTTTTTGCTCAAATCAGCATTACTTTGCCACACATATGTGACATCATTTACTTTGCAACTATTATTTAATCCAAGAGATGAGCGATAACTCCTTTTACAATTTCATTGTTAAATAAAAGAGGAAGACTATTCATCTTCCTCTCTCAAATGTGCTACGTTTTAATTACCTTCGTAATTATCACGTACCTTATCGTATAACTTCTCAAGTGCATTACCCTCTATAACAATCATAAAAGAAGTTATAATTGAAAGTAACTGATCTTTTGAAAGTTTCTCGTAGTTTGACTGTAACCAAAAGTATTCATCCGGCTTCTTTCCAAGAATTTTTAAGAAATCATTGAGTAGTGTTTTGTTTTCGGATGCAATAGACTGTGCATTTGAAACAATATTTGGACGCTTTTCTCGTAAATAGTCAATCTTAGCTTCTGTGTCCTCAATTTGTGCAAAAGTACTGTCTCCTGTAAGAACACACATCTTAAACATGTCAAATATAGTAGTAACACTGGAAATGATAAACTTATCTCCTAAAGAAAATCCTCCTGGTAACTCACAAGACCTGAACATACCACTCATATCAGTTACCTTAGAAGTATTAAACTTATCTCCTAAGATGAAACCATCAGGTAGTTTGCAACCCTCAAACATACAAGACGTTAATTCTACTTTCCCTGTATCAAATTTGTCTCCCAAAATGAAACCAGATGGCATTTCACAATCCCTAAACATAAAAGACATAGTAGTTACATTTGAAGTGTCAAACTTTTCACCAAAAGAAAAACCCTCTGACATTTTACACTTATAAAACATCCAAGACATATCAGTAACATTAGAAGTAGTAAATTTATCTCCTAGAGAAAATCTGACTGACATTTTACAATCTCTAAACATAGATTCCGTGCTAACTACGTTAGAAGTGTCAAATTTTTCCCCAAGAGAAAACCCCGCAGGCATTTTACATTTCTCAAACATATAAGCCATATCAGTCACATTTGAAGTATCAAATTTATCTCCCAGAGAAAATTTTTCCGGGAACGTACACTCAGAAAACATATAAGCCATATCTTTTACATTAGATGTATCAAATTTGCCACCTAATGCAAAACCTTCTGACAATTTAGCACCAGCAAACATATAACACATATCTTCTACATTAGTGGTGTCAAACTGGTCTCCTAAAGAGAAACCTGTAGGTAACTTACAATCTTTAAACATACCATACATATCAGTAACATTAGAAGTATCAAATTTATCTCCTAATGAGAAACTAGATGAGAAATTACATTTTTCAAACATATAATTCATGTTTTTAACATTGGAAGTATCAAATTTATCTCCTAAGGAGAATCCTTTTGGTAACTTACAATGAGAAAACATATCAGACATATCTATTACATCAGAAGTATTGAAATCAATTAATTGGAATCCTTCTGGTAACTCGCATCCACCAAACATTCCTCTTGTATTTATGCACCCTTTCGGCAGACTCACTGAATTACCGTTGCCCGTATAGTGTAGCTTATCGCTCTTAGTATGTTCAATTTCAAACTCCATAGGATCATACCAGAAGTCTCCGAGCTCTCCTTGATAATGAATTAAACCATCATTATTTCTTTCTTCGGACTCAGCTCTATTATCGCCAAAACCTAAAACCATAGGCATTAAGCCTTCTCCCAAATCTATATTTACCATATTCTACCTCCTAAAACTCTATTATCGTCATTGCTACCATTACTACAGCTAGTATCACACTATCCGTACCCTATTATAAAAAGTTTTGCCCACCTCACGCTTCCTTTCCTAAGGAATCTCAGATTTATTAGAAACTCAAGTCTGAACAATTTTCACATGTTCTTCCTTTATCGCTCAAACAAATAAGTTCTGTATATTTTCCACAGCAATCGCAATATCCAAGAAGACTATTTCTTGTCCATTTTCCATTGATTTTGACATATCTGTGTTTATAATTCTGCATGATTTCAGGGATTTTATCAGAATATATAACAACTCTTGCACCTGAATGAACACTTGTATTTGATTCTACAAACACAACCTTCTTTCCTTGTGATAAAATTTCGTTTTGTCGCTTTTCTAACTTATCGTAGAAATCAAGTGAAGTAAAACTATAAATGATTTCATTATTTGATTCGCAACCATCATATAGATTCATAATACCCTCCTATCTTCAAATAAACCCTCTATACATATTTGTTTTCTTTTCTAAGAAATCTTAGTTTCATTGGGCTGACTAAATCAGCCCATGTTCTTCCATAAA